>VMHT01198449.1_pt1 | contig 69363 bp, 65 predicted proteins | sample 4693611 | NCBI WGS metagenome assembly VMHT01 (sample SAMN12280063, study PRJNA550983) | marine metagenome | isolation source: seawater sampled from same location over 5 years 0.02-0.2 micron viral filtrate | place: USA: collected off the coast of southern California halfway between the port... ...
AACAAAAAAAGAAAGTATTGGATGCCCTCCGAAAGTATCATCAGGATTCCGGAGATGTTACCATTAAAAAGTCATCAACCTACCTCCTTTTCAAGAGAGCATGAAGAACTTTAACTTTCCATTCCTTGCGGGAGTATTGTTAACCTCCCTTGCTTTTGTTCCCGTACACTTTCTTTATAATAAGGAAGCAAAGTTACGTTGCCTTGAGAATCCAACTTACCAAGTTGCAGTGACTGGTGATCACTTTATGGGTGATACCACTATTTGTGTCCACAAAACATTCATCAATGTAAACTAATGACAACATCATCTAAGACTAATCGCTACCTTCTAGAGTGGAATCATTCCACACCATGGAATAAACCACCAGAATTGGGAGGAGTTTATTCTCAAACAATAACGATTCATGCAGTAGGTGAAACTACTTTTAAGATATCTTTTCAGGTATCTGATACGATCCTAACTCTAGGCGCATTATTCTGTACGGTTGAACAATTCAACTCTCAGGGTGATCATGGGGTACTTCATTACTTTATGGGGGACTTTTTTAGTAACTTAGGTGCAATGAAGTTTGCACAATTCGCATTAGAACATTTCATAGAGTGGGAGAATTGGTCTGTCTGTGGATCTTTTGAACCTATGGAATGGATTAATGGATCCCCAACGTCGATTATGACCGGAGAGGAAATTGTCACTAACTTCTATTGAATGTCTTAAGGTTTGGGGTCACCATAAGACCTCACCATCCTGTAGAATAAAAGAGTCAATCAAAGGGACACCCCCATGACACTTCCAGCAACAGAACATCTTCCTTGTTCCCCTGACCTCTCATCTGCTGATCTTGACGCTGAAAGGTTTCGCGCTTCTGACCAATTGGTCGGAATGCCTGAAGTCCCTCAAGAGTATCAGGAGACATTCACCCCACAGCAGTGGACACAATGCCTCTCAGATCGGTTCTGGTCCCATCATTCTTATGGGGTTTGCATCACTCCTGAGGAATGGAGGTCAGGGATGACCTATAAGTGGGTCTGCCAGACCTACTAAATTCCTTAAGATTATGGGAGGGAAACCTCCCTTTCTTATGGTAGACTTTATTCAAGTTCAAGGGACACCCCCATGACAACACGCTCACTGACTCAGCACACCGAATTTCCTTCTTATGAGTATTGGGACTTTCGCGTTCGCGAAGGTGATCCAGTCATCTGGAAGCATCTGAACTCCATGGCAGAAGGAAACGAGGGCGGATTCAATCAGAGTTTATTCGCTGCATTGAACAAAGCAGACCTCAACAACCGGTTCCGACTCTATCAGGCATTTCCTGATAAGTTCAATCCAAAAGGGATCGGATACTGATCAGCAATGCTTATAGGGGACAGATCACAGTCCGTCCCCTGTGACAGTTCGGGCGCTGGCACAGTGTATGTGCCGGTTTCCCAAGCGGCGCGAAGCGCCTAGCGATTCTCGATGGGCGTCCCTGAGGAAAAATCAGCTTTCCTAACCTACAAAGGTCCCCAAGCGCCTGAGAAAAAAACCGCCAGTAAAATTGCGTCACAGAAACCTCGAAGGAGAAAAAAATTCTCCCAGAAAATTATGGTCTTATGAGGTCGATACTATATACTGCAGTCAATAAGAGATTATGACTTACTGCACAATGTATCATGTATACTATGGTGAAAAATGCGTTTATCCAAGTCTATCGAAAGCAGAGTTTAAGAAAGTTTGGGAGTTCGCAAAACATCTTGCAGATCTAACTGAGTTAGATGGGAGTCTACTGTCTTATGAGGAATGTAAAGTAAATACAGACTTACTGACAGCAGAGGCATCTTATTAATATTGACAAACCAGTTGAAACCTTGTAAAATTACATTGAAACTAATTAAATTTTATGGCTAAAGGATTTACGGTGAAGGCAAAGACCCCACCGAAGAAAGAAGGACCAGAATGGGACTATGCGAAGATCAAGGAGCGTATGAAAGGGAAGACAGTAGTCTTCTGTTTACCTGGAAGAGGATGTTCGTTTACTTTCCTCAAAGCATTTGTACAGTTATGTTTTGATATGGTACAGAATGGTATGGCCATTCAGATCAGTCAAGACTATTCATCAATGGTAAACTTTGCACGTTGTAAGTGTCTTGGTGCAAATGTTCTCAGAGGACCTAACCAGGTACCTTGGGATGGTAAACTAGAATATGATTATCAACTATGGATTGATAGTGACATTGTATTCAACGCTGAGAAGTTCTGGCAACTATGTGATCTTGCAATTCCTGAGGAATCTGTAAAAGATGAAGTAATAGAGAAAGAAGATGGTACTAAGGAAATTAAGCGTACCATTGATGAAACTCTACACAAGGAAATAGTTGGAGGATGGTATATGACTGAAGATGGTCGTACTACATCTGTTGCACATTGGTTAGAAGAAGATGACTTCCGTAAGAATGGTGGAGTCATGAATCATGAGACTGGGGATAGTATTTCAAAACGTAAGAAACCCTTTACTGTAGATTACACAGGATTTGGTTGGGTTCTGATTAAGAAGGGAGTCTTTGAGAATCTTGAATATCCTTGGTTTGCTCCTAAGATGCAAGTCTTTGAGTCAGGTAGTGTACAAGACATGTGTGGTGAGGATGTCTCATTCTGTCTAGATGCAAAGGAAAAAGGTTTTGATATTTGGTGTGATCCACGTATCAGAGTGGGTCATGAGAAGACCCGAGTTATTTGATCTTTTAATTATTTCAGGAGTTTTTTATTATGGCACGGAGAACATCTCTAACTGGCGGAACAATGGTCGAAGCCAAACCCAAAAGATCCCGACAGGGTTATGGGAAGCACACGAAATATTCCGCAACCTCTGCGAATAACAAGAAGAAGAAGTATCGTGGTCAAGGTCGATGACCTAAGAGTTTCACAGCGCAGTCTCTGTACTGCGCTTTTTTATGTAAAGATCTCTTATGGATCTTATGATTAATCCGCCCAATAAAAAATATATCACCCCGCGTTAAAAGTTGATGAGCAAGCAAGATGTTATCGAGTCCTGGATTGAGTCTGTAACCCGCGAGAATGCCTCTCTAGGGGGTTTCCCGGTATGTCCCTATGCCAAGCACTCGAAGTATAAAATTATCGAATGTGGCGTCGAGGAGATCGATGTTCATGAAGATTATGATGTCGTTGTGTATATCGTAGAGGATATGTTTAGTCCGATTAATTTAAGGAAGTGGTGCGACTTCTATAATGCCCAGCATGAGGGTTATATCTTCTTAGACGATCATCGAGATGCTGGTACATATATAAAGGACGTTAAGACTGGTAATGGTCGTTATAATTTAATTCTTTGTCAATCGAAAGCAAAACTACGTCGTTTTCGAGAGATGTTATCAAAGACTGATTATTATGATTACTGGGATAAGTCTTACCTTGAGACTATATTAGGAGAAGATCTGGATGTTATCTGCTCATCAACCGTGGGATAAACTAAAAGTATGTGCGGTTGGTAGATCATATCCACCCGAACTTTATGATTTCATTGAGAATCCTAAGGTCCGCAATATGATGGAGAGGATTGCAATTGAGACTGAAGAAGACTATCAGAAGTTAATTGCAAAATTAAAAGAGTTTGATGTTAAAGTTATAAGAACTAATTTAAATCTTACTGAAGAGGGTAAGATACGTGTTTATGAAGATGGGATGCGTGAAAAACCTCCTATGTGTCCTAGAGACGATACTATAATGGTGGATAGTAGATTTTATTCACCAGGTAAAATACATTGGAGAGAACTTATAAAAACCAATAGTTCTCTTACAGATAATGAAATACCAGAGAAATGGTCTGATGTAAAGAAATTATCACCAGAACTCAAAAAGTATATAATATCATTACTTAAAAGTTACACTGGAGATCCACAGACATTATTTGAAGATTATACTAGACCCAATCACGAAGAACGTTATAAGATATACAAAGATATTCAAAACTATGTGAGTTCACAGGGGAATACCATGATTCATGGATTTGCCTGTGCAAATGGTGCTAATATGATTCGTGCAGGAAAAGATTTATATACTAGTCTTCCCATAGAATTTGAATCTGGTAATAAAAAAATAATCAATAACTTAAGAGAAGAATTTTCTGATTATCGAGTTCACATTTTGGGAGATGTGTATGGACATGGTGATGCACATTTATGTCCAGTGAAACCTGGATTATTAATATGTACAGAACATTATAAAACTACGGATCCATATAATAACACCTTCCCTGGTTGGGCAGTCGTAAGATTGGAAAGGCAAAGTTGGTTTGATAGTAATATACAAAAGCAACTAGACTGGAAAAAACGCACTGGTGGAAGATGGTGGGTTGATGGTCAATCGTATGATTCAGATACAGTTGATTATATTGAGACTTGGTTAAGTCATTGGGTAAATTATGTTGAAGAAACTGTCTTTGATGTGAATATGTTGGTAATAGACAAACATAATATTATTTGTAATAATTACAATAAGAAAGCATTTCAAGCATTTGAAGCAGCAGGTGTTACTCCACATGTAATTAATTTTCGTCATAGGTATTTTTGGGATGGTGGTATCCATTGCATTACCAGTGACCTAGATAGGGATGGCGAAAGAAAAGATTATTTTCCTGAAAGAGGTGACAATGTTATCGGTTAATCAACCCTGGGATAAACTTAAATCATGTGTGGTTGGACGTTCATATACTCCAGAATTATATGAATATATTGAAAATCCAAAGGTTCGCAACTTACTAGAAAAGATTGCGATTGAAACTGAGGAAGATTATCAACAACTCATAGGAATACTAAAAAAGTTTGATGTTGATGTTATACGAACTCAGTATAGACTTACTGAGGATGGAAAGATTCCTAAGGTTTCTGGGTGTGATGTATATGAAAAACCTCCCATGTGTCCCAGAGATGACTCTGCGATGATTGGAAATCGTTTTTTCACCCCTGGTGATGAAATGACTAATTGGAAAGCAATATTAAAAAATCAAGGTATTAAAGATATCCCAGAAGATTGGGATGCTGTACGAGAATTGAAAAAGACGGACAGAGCAAAGTATACAGAGATAGCAAAAATAGTTCAAACATACACCTGCAATATACAATACCCCGATAGGGTCATACCTATTGGAAGAGAAGTTTTATATAATTTAAAACCAGTTGTAGATTATGTTGAGTCTCATGGGAATGAGGTTGTTCGTGATATGAATATTAATTCTGCCTGCACACTTCGTATAGGAAAGGATTTGTACTTTGGTCTTGTGCATCCACAATTACAGGAAATAGTATATCAAGAACATGTAGAGAAATTATTTCCGGACTATAGATGCCATATTACGAGTTACTCCGGTCATACCGATTCTGTGTTTACTGCATTGTGTCCAGGTTTAATCATGACCGTTGGTGGTGGATGTTGGGGAGAAGGTGTTGATCCAGATCAAAAATACAAAGATGAATTTCCTGGTTGGGAAAGAGTTCATTTAGAAAATGAATCTTGGGGAAAAATGAGACCCTGGGCAGAATTCAAATCAAAAACTAGAGGAAGGTGGTGGATTGAGGGTGCATCATATGAGAAGGCAACTGTAGAATATGTTGATTCTTGGATGTCTCATTGGGTTAACTATGCAGCAGAAACTGTATTTGATGTCAACCTATTAATGATTGATAGACATAACGCTATTATTAATAGTGAGAATCCAGTTGTTGTCAAGAAACTAGAAGAATATGGAATTACACCACATATCTTTAATTTTAGACATCGTTACTTCTGGGATGGTGGTATTCATTGTATTACTCTAGACTTAGATAGAGAAGGTGATCGTGAGGACTACTTCCCAGAGAGGGGTTAAATACTTAAGGGATTGGGAACCCCATTAAAAGTTTCCGTGTCCTATACACGGCACACTCATGCAATCAGATAGAGATAAAAATCACATGTACGAAATGTGGGGAACAGATGAATTAATTACTGATTATGGTAATGCCATTGATCGTAAAGATCCAAGGAAAATGCTACGTGAAATAGCAAATGATGACCGCACTCCAAAAAAATGTGATGATTGTACATGCGATACTGAACTATTTGAAAACTATCCAGAATAGTGCATAAATAAACATTAGGATTATTATAAAATTTTTTTAATGCCTCTTCAAAGAGTAAGCAAAGGGTTTAAAGACATCAGTCTAAGTTTTCAGGTTAATCCTATTAACTATGATTTGATTAGTATATCCAATGAAACTGCGATTTCTCGTGCAGTGAGAAACTTGGTGTTTACAAAGAGAGGTGAGAGACCATTTGACGCTCTACTTGGATCTAGAGTGTCTTCATTACTATTTGATAATCTAGATCCTATTACTGCATCAAATATAGAACTGGAAATATCAACAGTTATTCAGAACTACGAACCTAGAGTATCATTGGTTCGCACAAAAGCGACACCAAATTATGATGCTAATGAAATTGACGTAGAAATTGTATACAATATTATCGGTGTTGATGTACCACAGCAACAATTAGAGTTCGCATTACAACCAACTAGATAAATGGTTTTAGTCAATCTTACAAGTTTAGATTTTGATCAAATAAAACAATCCATTAAGGATTATATCAGATCAAATTCAAATTTTACTGATTATGATTTTGAGGGATCAAATCTCTCTATGATCATTGATACCTTAGCGTATAATACGTACATTACTGCGTATAATACCAATATGGTAACCAATGAAGTTTTCATTGATAGCGCAACTCTAAGAGAGAATGTAGTATCTCTGGCAAGGAATATTGGATATGTTCCAGTATCAAGAACTGCACCAAAATCTGAGGTACTATTTACAGTTGATACCTCCTCATTCACATCAAATTTTCCTGTAACTGCAAAACTAAAAGCAGGGGAAGTTTGTACGTCAAATGGAACAGGATCAAATAACTTTATCTTCTCTATCCCCGAAGACATCACAGTTCCAGTAGATGAAGATGGAATTGCATCTTTTGATGATGTTATTTTATACGAAGGATCTTTTCTTAAAGAGACTTTTACCGTATCTTCCGCAAATCTAGATAGAAGATATATTTTGGGTGCTTCTGGAATTGACACTAAAACTATAAGAGTAAGAGTTAGACCAACACAGCAAAGTAATACTGTATTTGAATATAGATTATCAAGTAATTTAAATGATATTAATTCATTCCCAAGAGTTTATTTCATTCAAGAAGTTGAAGATGAAAGATATGAAATAATTTTCGGTGATGGTATATTTGGACAAAAACTAGAAGATCAAAACTTTATTGAAATCTCATATATTACAACTAATGGTGCAGACGGAAATGGGGTAACTGGATTTAATTACATTGGACAACTTGAAAGTGATACTGGAGCATCTCTGAACAGGTATGTTTCTCCAGTGATTACATCTGTGTCTGCTTATGGTGGAAGTGGTATTGAATCTGTAGAATCAATTAAGAAGTATGCACCTAGAGTATATGCATCTCAAAATAGAGCAGTAACAACTTCAGATTATGAGACTATTGTAAAGCAAATTTATCCAGAATCGGAATCAGTTTCAGCATTTGGTGGTGAGGATTTAGATCCTCCACAGTTTGGAAAAGTTTTCATTACTATAAAACCAACAAACTCCAATTTTATTGCAGATCCAATCAAGAATAATTTGAAAAGGGAGTTGAAAAAATATGGTGTTGCTGGAATTATTCCAGAATTTATCGATCTAAAGTATTTGTATCTGGAAGTATTCTCCACAGTATACTATAACGACAACCTTGTAAAGGATGCTAATACAGTTACAACGACTGTATCAGATATTATTACAGAGTACGCAAATTCAACAGAATTGAATAAGTATGGTGCAAGATTTAAGTATAGTAAATTTTTGAAGATTATTGATGATAGTCATAGATCTATCACATCGAATATAACATCTATTCAGATGAGAAGAGATTTAAGACCTGCACTAAATGCATTTGCAAACTATGAGATTTGTTTTGGTAATGCATTCCATATTAAGAATCCAAAGGAAGGATATAATATAAAAAGTAGTGGATTTAATGTGTCTGGCATTATACAGAGAGTTTATCTTGGTGATCTGCCCAATAGTGATGGTAAGAAAGGATCTCTATTTTTATTCAGATTAGACTCAGAACAACAACCAATAGTTGTTAGAAATGGAGTCGGAACCATTGATTATATAAAAGGGGAGATCTTATTATCATCATTAAATATTATATCCACAGCAAAAGTAAAAGCGGGACTACCCATAATTGAAATATCTGTGTCACCAACATCTAATGATGTTATTGGAAAACAGGATCTATATCTTCAACTAGATACATCAAAGACAGAAGTTAAATCCGTAAATGATAGCATTGAATCCGGAGGCGATGTTTCTGGATTCTCATATCTCGTTACTTCAAGTTACTTAAACGGAACCATAGTAAGAGCATAAGATGTCAATTAGAAAGGTTAGCGTAAATCAAATAATTCAAAGTCAAATTCCAGACTTTGTTAGGGATGAGTATCCTTTATTTGTTCAGTTTATTAAGCAATATTATGTTTCCCTTGGTTCTCAAGGTAAACCTTTAGATATTGTTGAGAACTTAGATTCTTACATTGACCTTGATGTAATTTTTAGTGCTGTTGATTTTACTACATTAAGTGCAAAAATTGATAAAGTTGATGCTACAATAACTGTTTCTAGCACCGAAGGTTTCCCAACCAGTAATGGATTATTGCAAATTGACAGTGAAATTATATCTTATGAGTCTAAAGATGATACTACATTCTATGATTGTTCCCGAGGATTTAGTGGAATCACTGGATATAAAGAAAATGCTATTCAATCGGACCTAATTTTTGAGTCTACTAGTGGAGAATCTCACACCTCAGGCACAAAAGTATCAAATTTAAGTTTAATTTTTCTAAAGCAGTTTATATTTAAACTTAAGAAGCAGTTTTCTCCTGGATTTGAAGGTAGAGACTTTTTCTCTGGTCTGAACGCTAATGTCTTTGTAAAGCAATCTAGCGATTTTTACTCCGCAAAGGGTACAGATTCTGCGTTCAAAATCCTATTTAAATCAATATATGGCAAGGATGTTACTATTATCCGTCCTAGTGATTTTACAATTAGATCTTCTGATTCAGAATATAAGATTTCCGAAAAGATAGTCGTAAAAGAAATCCAAGGAGATGTTACAAAATTACAATATAAGACATTATCTCAAGTAGATGATGATAATTATGATACAATTTCAGCATCAGTTGCTAATGTAGAAACTATTTCAAGGGGAAATGAAACTTATTATAGACTTAGTTTGGACTTTGATTTCAATAAAGATATTGATGTTAGAGGAAATTTAGTAAGAAGATTCGAACAGCATCCAAAAACTTATGTCACTCAAAATGTAAATAAGAATTCTGATACCTTTTCTGTAGACACGACCATTGGATTTCCAAAATCTGGAGTTTTAAGAGCAAGAAGTAATAATCAAGACGTATATATTTCATACACAGATACGTCATATACTGAATTTTATGGGTGTAGCAACGTCCCAGACATTGATGTGGGACAAGAAATCTCACTGGACACCTATTGTTTTGGTTTGGATGATGATGGATCCGAAATCAGAGTACAAGTTCTTGGTGTATTATCGGATCTTACCGTTGTTAGACCAAATAACCTCTTCAGAAAGAGAAATAGGATTAAACTGAGTTCTCTTGGAAGAGTAACTGAAGATGTAAAAACGACAAATTGGATATTTAATGTCTCAACGACTTATGATGTTGCAGAAATTACGCTTCAAGTAAGTCCTGGAGGACAATATAGAGTCATAACAACTAGTGACAACAACATTGTTGTTGGTGATAGTGTGGAATTGATTGGTTCCGACGGTGTTACCAGAGTAGGAACAGTAAATCAGAAGGCATCAAATAACACTTTAAATTTTGTTACTTCATCCTTAGTCAATTTGGGTGCTTTCTATAAGATAAGAAAGCAAGTCGCTAAGACAAAGAGTGCAATTTTTACAGAATCTACCAAATATTCTGCAAACGTACAGAATGTTTATACTGATTATGATGAAACTGTATATGTTACTTCATCATCCATCCCAAATTATAACATTCAGAGTCTAAACATCACAAATTATGAGACTATTTTTGATGTAGACATCTCAAATGTAGATGAAAAGACCACAAATGATCCGGATTCCGAGTATATTGCATATATTGATGCAGTTCAGACTATAACTGTCACTGATCACGGACTACTAACTGGTGAAGTTGTAGTTTATGCCCCCCCAACCACTACAAATTCACTTAATCTTGAGAGGGGAATTTATTTTGTCTATAAAATTGATGCAGATAAGTTTAAATTATCTAGAAGTAGAGATAATATCTATCAAATTGAGAAGGAAGTTGAGAAAGGATCGTCCGCAATTACCATTGCTAAGCAATCGGCCAAGTTTTTAATCACTTTTACGACTTCAGCAACCAATCAAGAGTTATATCCACTCAAATTTGCTGATGAAAACCTAGAAAAGACTGAATTGGAGTCACAAAGACTCGTCAGAAAGTTGGTAGAACCATCTTTTGATGAAAATGTCGTAGAAACTGAACCAGGACAAATTGGTATTCTTCAAAATGGAGTAGAAATTTGCAATTATAAGTCATCTGATGCAATTTTTTATGGAAAATTAGAAAAAATTGAAGTTTCTAAACCTGGATCTGGATATGATGTCATTGATCCACCAGATTTGATTGTTTCTGACCCTGTTGGATCTGGTGCAACTGCTACAGTTACTGTAATAGGTTCACTCGATAGAATTGAAATCGTTGATATTGGTTCTGACTTCCTTTCTGATCCTGTTATCAACATTTCTGGTGGAAATGGTACTGGAGCATCGGCAGAACCGAGTCTACAAGAGCAAATTTACAGTGAGGAGTTTGATGCTAGTTCTTCTTTAGGTGCACTTGACCTCACAGATGATGAAATTGTATTCATCAAGAATCATAAGTTCAAAACTGGCGAAAGAATTGTATATGACAACCAAACTGAGACTGTAATTGGTGGTCTTGTCAGTTTATCTGAATATTTTGTCAATGTTACTGGATCAAAGACAATAACTCTACACAATACTTTTGCAGATGCTGTTTCTGGAACTAATAAGGTTGATTTAACATCATATGGAACTGGTGTACAACTTATTACATCGATAACAAAGAAAAAATTCTTAACCTCTATCAATATAATTAATCCGGGAGATGGATATACCAATAATAAGATTGTAGTCGCTGACTCTGGAATTAAAACAGCAACAAATGTAATTTCATATGAAGATCATGGATTTGCATCCGGAGAAATTATTGATTATATCCCAGTGAGTGGGTCTAGTATTGCTGGACTTACTACTATTAGATCTTCATACTATGTAACTGCACTTGATTTAGATAATTTTAAGTTATCCGAAATTGGTGGATCTGGAATTGGGTCAGATTTCTATTATGATACAAAACAGCATGTTGATATTACTGGTGCTTCTGGTGGAAATCACACATTTAATTATCCACCAATTAAAGTTAGTGTTACTGGTTTAGTTGGACTGTCAACAGAAACAGCACAAAACTTTAATGTTGAAGTTCAACCAAAATTTGAAGGATCAATCAAAAAAGTAAATCTAAGTGCAAATGGTGGTGACTATGGATCCAAATCCATTCTAAATTTCCAAAGACAACCAGAAATCACTTTGAGAAGTGGAACTGGAGCACAGATTGCGCCGATTGTATCTGCAAACGGAGAGATTGTTACAGTCATTATTATTTCAAAAGGTAAAGATTATACAACAACTCCCAAAATTACCATCGAAAGTGCTACTGGTCAGGGAGCAATATTAACTGCTGTCATTAAAAATAATGAACTTGATTCTGTAACTGTTGTTCGCGGAGGAAAAGGATATAAGCAAGATAATACATTCTTCACCGTAAGTGAAACTGGACAAGGTGTAATTTTTGAATCTGGAATCCAGAGATGGACTGTCAATGAAGTTGAAAGGATGATCGATTCTAAGCGAGTTGTCTCTGATGATTCTTTTCCTTCTATTTCATATTCTAGAAAATATGGGATTGAGTATTGTCACTTATATGGATCTAGAGCACTAAGATCTATCACAAAAGGAAGCAAGATTGATACTAATGGTGTTAGAATTTATAGAGATGATATCGATAATGATACTGATCCTGATACTACTAATCTGTATCACTCCCCAATACTTGGATATGCATACGACGGAAACCCAATATATGGACCATATGGTTTCTCTGGATTAAATACCCCCGGATCAGTTGTTCAACTCAAATCTGGATATGTTCTAAACCCATCTTCAGATAGACCAAGTGGATTCCCTAATGGTTTCTTTGTAGAAGATTATAAGTACGTTGCAACTAATGATGGAACTAACACATATTTGGATGAATATAATGGTAGATATTGCGTAACTCCAGAATTTCCAAATGGTACTTATGCATATTTTACGACAATAAATGATACGATCGATTCGTCCTCATTTTTCCAAGGAGCGAAGAAACCAGTATTCCCATATTTCATTGGAAATAAGTATAAGTCTGTTCCAATTGCTTTCAATTATGATGTTGATTCTGAGCAATCATCTTTAGATATTACTACACTAAATGTTTTCAGAAATACTCAACCATATGGTGAGGAAGATTCTAGTTCTAGATATGATTTCTATATTAACCCTGCTCTAGTAAGAGAACAGGTGAATGAAATTAAAACAGTTCAACGTTCTGGGATAGAAAGTTTTGATTTTACTTCCCGTGGAGATGGATATAGAGTTGGCGACTCTGTAATTTACCAAGATGAATCTGGAATTAATAAATCTTCCGCAATTATTTCTAGCGTAAAAGGAAAGACAATCTCTACAGTAACAAGTTCTGTTGAAGAGATTGAAGATGTATATTTCTTCCCTGCAGTTGAACGACAGAATACTCTAGTCGGATTGACCAGTGTTCCACATGGATTTACTACAAATGACGTTGTAGAGATTAAGGATCTTGAGAATGCAAACTCATTTATCGATAACACTTACTCTATTATAACATTAAGTAAGAGTTTAACCTTAAGAGAAAATGTTGATGCTATTGCAAATACTGGCATCGTCACATTCTTCAATATCTACAACACAGATTATCAGTATTTACTGCCCGATGATCAGTATACTATTGGTGCTGAGACTATCAGAGTATTAAATGTTGATAAAGCAAATCATAGAATCAGAGTTGAAAGGAATATTGCTAATATTTCTGGTCTCATCGATCAACATTACCCATATGATAAACTGACTGAAAAATCTAGAAAGTTTATCATTAATGTTGATAATAATAATACATTTGTTCCTGACATTACAAATTACTTTGATCCCAAGGATGCTTTAGGATTGGGTCAAACTCATGGTCCTGGAATTACCAGTACAATTTATCTCAGCAATCCTGGAGTTGGTGCAACATTCATTACTATCCCAACAAGAGCAATTTATTTGCCAAATCATGGATTAAGAACTGGTGATAAGTTAGATTATAATTCTTATGGTGGTTCTTCAATTGCTGTTGGAGTCAACTCAACTTCAAGTTTTAATTTATCAACCCTATCAGATATCTATGCAGTTAGATTCACTAGAAATACAGTAGGTATCTCCTCTAATCTAGTTGGTCTTGGGTCAGATGGTAATTATGTTGGTATTGGAACCAATGATAATAATATCCTATATCTTGCTGGTATCGGAACGGGAACTAAGCATAGATTCCTGACCGAATTCCCTTCTACTGATATTCTTCAGGCAAGTGTCATTGAAAATAAAATTACCGTTGATACAACAGATGATCATCTACTGAAAGTCGGTGACTCTATTATTCTTGATGTTGAATCTGGTATTACTACCACTTCATTCGTTTCATATAATGATGCACTTTCCAGAACACTATTTGATCCTATTACTATTGTAGCATCTGCAATTACTGTTGCTACAAATTCAATCACTTTAACTGGACATTCTCTTGTCACTGGTCAAAAAGTTGTTTATAAGGCAACAACTCCATCTACTGGATTGGAAGACAATAAAATTTATTTCGTAATTGTTAAAAACTCCAATGAAATTCAACTATCTGAAACATATTATAATTCTACCAAAGCAACTCCAACACCAGTATCCATAGGAAGTCAACAAGCAGCACAACTGTTCTTTGTTAATCCACCAATCAAAGCGATTAGAAATCAAAAGGTTGTATTTGATACTTCCAGTTCTTCACTATCATTTGGTGGAATATCTTGTTTTGAATTCCAACTTTATACTGACCCATTCTTCAGAGATGAGTATAAGAGATCTCCAAATTCTCCAAATTCCTTTGATGTTACTCCTACAGGAAACGTTGGACAGTCTGGATCAAAAACTGAATTGTTAATTAATGATGGAACTCCAAACATTCTATACTACAAATTAACTCCAATCAATAATTCAAGCATTCCAGTAGCGAAAACTAGAATTATCGTTGATGATGATAATATCGTCAATAACAGCAGCATTATTATTGAGAATAGTAATGTAAATGGATCTCATAATATAACTGGAATTACTACGAGATCATTTACTTTTGTTGTACCAAATAAACTTGAAGTTGACGAGTATACTCTACCAGACAGTTCTTTCGAGTACAGCACTCCATCTAAGACTGCTAGAGGACCTCTAGGAACTCTTGATATCTCTAAATCGAATAAATCGTTCTCAACTCTTCCAACTGTTACTTCAATTGGTGGAACCATAGGAAGTGGTGCAATCATTGTACCTCAGAGCACTACTATTGGTGCACTGAAAGAGGGTGTATCAATTGATATTCAAGACATTGGTTTTGATTACTCTTCTGATAAAACTCTGAGACCAACAGCGTTCTTACCAACAGTTATTAGAGTTGAAGCACTATCAACATTTGATTCCATTACTCCCAAAACTGCTGGTATTGGATATAACACAAAACCAGATTTAGTTGTTCTTGATGGATTCACTGGAAAACTTGTTGATGACGTTGAACTAGTATATGATGATGAAGGTGTTGACATTAAGAAAAACACTAAAGGTTTATATGATGTAACTCCAACAATCCTTGCAATCAATAATACTAATGGTGCTGGAATTTCAACAATATCATATGATACCATAACTAGAGATGTTACGTTAACATTATCAAACAGTTACAGCAATCTTTCCGACTTCCCATTTGAAATCGGTGATAAGATTATTGTTGAAAAAACCGCAGTCTCTTCTGATCCTGCAGAAGTTAATAGTTTTGGTAATTTTGGGTTTAATTCCCAAGACTATGGGTATCTATTGTTTACTGTGACAAATAGAGTTCCAAATATTGGTGGAAGTGATCCCACTATCACATATAGTTTAAAAGATTTGGATATTGGAACTGGTCCAGGAGTTTATAATAGTGCGATAAATATTGGGAGAGTAGTACCACAAAAATACTTCCCTACCTTCACAATAACCCTGAAAAAGGGTATATTCTTCACTAATGAAACGATAAATTCAACAACAAACAATAATACTGGAGTTGTGGAGTTTTGGGATCAAAATAATGAGTATTTGTCACTCTTTACTAATAGTAAATTTGAGAAAGGTGAACGAATTTATGGTGAATCTTCTGGAAGTATTGCTACAATTGAAAGCATTATTCAATCGATTGCATATTATGATATTAATGCCTCTGCAATTATTGCTGATGGATCTGTAGATGAAGTTGGTTTCTTGAATGAGAGAACTCAACGTATTCATGATAATGATTATTATCAATACTTCTCCTATGCAGTAAACTCTCAAGTACAATATGAAGATTGGAATCCATTAGTTAGTGATTTAAATCATACTTCTGGATTTAAGAAATTCTCCGATTTAGTTATTGAATCTCAAGATGATGAGTTCTCTGGAATTTCTACATCCCAAAATGAAGGTGACATTGTAACAATCAACGATCTATCAAGTATAATTGATTTAGAAGAAACCGTTGATTTTGATTTGGTAGCGGAAGTTGCATTCACAATTAACTCCGTATTAGTGTCAAATGAATTAATTTTTAACTCTATAATTCTTCAAGACTTTGCAGAATGTATTTCAAATAGAGTTCTTAATATTGATGATATTAGTTCAGAGTTTAATGATAGTGCAGTTCAAAACGTCGTAACATCATTCCCATTATAAGGTAAATGGCAAATAAATCGATATACAAAAAGATACTCGTATCCGTAAGGGACGAAAAGTTTGAGGTTAGAAGACAATCTCAACTCATATCAGTAGTGAATGCTCCTGGGGCTACAGATGTTTTTGTGAATCAATATGGTAAAGTCTTTACCTCGGATGATATTGGTGATTTTGATGTAGAAAAAAGTGGCGGAGAGGGCAGTTTAAAATTCTTATCTAATGATGGGAGACAGAACGACTACTCATTTGCATTTACAACATTTGACAATGTTCAAGATATCACATTAGATAATGAAATTAGTCTTGCTAGTGCAGCATCAGTAGGCACCTATCATACTACAGTATCTGGAACCATTGCTGGTATATCTACGCATGTGTTCTTGAAATTGCCATCAACAGATACTTCACATAAGATACATCTATCGGTTTCTTCAGATAGTTATGATCAAAACAACTATGAAGAGATTTCACTGATCAATACGGGTTCAGATGTTTATGAAACATCTTATGGTAAATTATTTTCTGGAACTGGCATAGTTAATGGAATTGGAATTGGAACCATTCAGATTGATCAAAATGGATCTGATGTAGACTTTAAGTTTGTTCCCGTTGCAAGTTATAACACACCATATCAAATTAATGTAAATTTAGTTTCACTTGCTAGTACATCAACAAATATTAATAATGCCAATGAACCATATCAGTTAAAATATGCTGAACTGGAAGGTGGTTCTGTCAGTATCGCTTCAAGTGCAACTCCGACTGCTACAATTATTGATAGTATTGCTAAAAAATATCAATCAGCATATTACGTAGTTCAGGTAGTAGATTTAACTTATAATAGAGTATACATGTCTGAAATAACGACTGTATGTACTACAATTGATGCTGATATACTTGAATTTGCAGAAGTGTTTACAGGTAATCCTTTAGATGACCTTGGAACATTTGATGTGGTGAAATCCAGTAGTATGAATCTGACATTCACACCAAATGCAAACATAGATGTTGAAGTTTCATATTTTAGAATAGCACAAACTATCTTTGAAGATACTCTATATCCTGAATTGGTTGATTTTGGTAATGGTACTATTACAAGTGGAATCAGTAGATTTGGATATGCTGGAACTGGTAGATTTAGGACACAGTTTAATCTTTCACATAAAAATCTTCCAATCTTTAGAAGAGAATTTGATGGGTCAAACTCATCTATTGTCGATTTGACTAACAATTCTATTTTGATGCCAAATCACTATTATGTTACTGGCGAAAGAATTCAATATTATTCTGATTCTACTGATACCAGTAAGACCAATAATAATATTGGTGTAGCACAAACTAATTCTCCAGGTATCGGATTAACAACAAAACTACCAGAATTTTGTTTTGTTTATAAATTGAGCGATAGTAAGATTCAACTATGTGCTACAGCATTAGATGCTTTAGCAAAACCAAACCCACGTCCAATGGATCTGACATCTGTTGGTGTTTCAACTATTCATAATATTAATGCAACAAAACAAAATACCAGAGCATTAGTTGATATTGATAACATTATTCAAGCACCAGTTGTCGGAACTTCAAGAACATCAAATCTATTCGGTGACATTGATGTAACAGACCAATCAATTACTCTGGATAGTGCAACAGGTTTTTATGCTAATGATCTCATTGAGGTAGATGATGAGATCATGAAAATTGCTGGAGTATCAAAAATTAAAGCAAATACTCTAACAGTCATTAGACCACAACTTGGAACAGTTCTTGTTGGGCACTCAAGTGATACACAAGTTACCAAAATGACTGGTAACTATAATATTGTTAGAAACCAAGTTAATTTCTCTCAACCTCCATACGGACCAGTTCCACAAACAGACGCCAATGATCCAGATGAAGTAGATCGTACCGACATTCAAACTAAATCGACCTTTCAAGGCAGAGTCTTCATGAGAACTGCTGAAGATGATAGTGCGGTACATACTTATGATGGTAATAAGTTATTTGACAATATTTCAGAGCAATTTACTGGAATTCAATCTACATTTACATTAAAATCAGATGCCGCTGATGTAACTGGAATTTCTACTTACAATGCTCTGTTGATGATTAATAATATTGTTCAACAACCAGGAGAAAATTTCAATCTAATTGAAGATGGTGCTGGAACAAAAACTGATCTTAAGTTCACTGGAATTGCAACAGGATTGGAGTATGATGTCAATAGATCACCATTCCCTAAAGGTGGTGTAATTGTATCTTCGTCATCTACATTTGGTATGGGATATCAACCACTAGTTTCTGCTGGTGGTACTGCTATTATTTCTGGTCTAGGTACTATATCTTCAGTTAGTATTGGTAATACTGGATCGGGATATCGTGCAGCACTTCAAGTTGTTAATGTTGGGGTTCAAACTTACAGTGCAGGTATTCCAAATATCTTTAACATTGGTACTGCTGTTGTTTCCGGAGGACACGTTGTCAGTGTCGCTATTACAAGTCCAGGAACTGGATACACCTCCAGTAATCCCCCGGAAGTAGTATTTGATGATCCAAATTCTTATGTCAATTTAGATTTAATCTATGCCCATGGTAACTCTGGTAATGGAGTTTCGTCTAAGGTTGATATTGTTGTGGGTGCCGGAACTAGTATAATTGAATTTGATCTCAGAAATCAAGGATACTCATATCTACCAGGAGACAAATTAACAGTTGAAGTTGGGGGAGTTACTGGAATACCAACATACTCGGCAACATTTAATGATTTTGAACTGGATGTTGATGAAACTTATGTTGATAAGTTTGCTTCATGGTGGCCTGGACAACTACAACCTTTAGATGATATTAGTGATGAATTTAATGGTGTAAAAACGAGATTCAACTTAACTAAAGACGGTGAAAGATTTGCAATTATTGCTAGAAGTGGAAGTTTAGTTGATACTAAATTTGTACTTCTTGTCTTTGTTAATGATGTTTTACAAGAACCAGATGTTGCATATGAATTTTCCAATGGTAGTACTATTCTATTCTCTGAACCACCAAGAGTAGGAGATACGTTTAAAGCACTATTCTACAGAGGAACTCCCGATCTAGATGTCAAGGATATTGACATCCTAGAAACAATTAAACGTGGTGATAATGTACAAGTTAATAGTGATACGCCAAGTCTCATAGAAGATGATCGTACAGTTTATAATATTCTTGCACCAGACGTTATTGAAACTAATGTCTATGATGGTGCTGGGGTTGTGGACAATCCAAGTCTACAACGTCCAGTATCATGGATAAAACAAAGGGAAGATGTATTCATTGATGGCGTATCAGTTGCTAAAAATAGAGTTGGATTAGAACCACAACTTAGTGCGGTTGCAAACCTAATTCAACCAATTACGACTGGATCAACTCAAGCATATGTAGATAGTGTAAGAACTTTCTTTGATAATGATGAAGAAGACATTGATGATAAGGAACAGAAGATTGTAGAAATCATTGACTCAACTCCTGTTGCTTTTGATGTTGCAGTGAAGCACGAGAAAGCAATCAAGTGTGTTTATGATGGCGACTTTGGAAATATTGTTGGAATTAGAACCGGATTTGTTGGTGCAAACTTTGGTATATTCCTAGATACATTCATCCCAATGGATTCTAGATTTAGGGATACCAATGTTATTGGAACAGCAAAAACTGTAAGCACATTGGAATTTGAAGATTATTTGGTTGTTAAAGGATCTAATTCTGGTCCATCAACTGGAACAACATCATTTAGAAATGACAATAGTAACATTGGTGTTGGTACAGAAGCAATTGATAACATTTATCAAGTTCTCCAGGCAACTACTGAAACTGGTACCGTTACTGGAATTGGTTCTACTGCTGTGAAACGAGTTTTCGTTAAATGTGATACTTTCATTGACGCCACTATGCCAAAGTTTGGTGATTTTTACGGTGCATATAGTTGGGGCCAAATTGATATCACATTTAGAGAGGAAGCGAATGAATTTCCTGCATACTTCTCACAAGGTATCGTGGGAATTGATACTTCCCCAGTTGTGAGAAGAATGAAACCTCTAAAATTCTTAGTACCATAGATTTAACCTAATAAATAAATACACACTTAATAATTGGCAATCCTCTGGATAAAAATCGATGTCAGCAATTATAACAAACCAGTTTAGGATACAAAAAGCAAGAGATTTCGTAGCAGAAGTTGAATCTTCTACGAATTCTTACTATACCTTTATTGGTCTACCAAATCCAACAGATTTGAACAATAATTGGGAATCTGGTCCTCCAGCACCCAAGGATTGCTTTGATGAAGAGAATAAGGTATGGGATACCATTATTGCTCTTAAGAAAATTAACTCCGATGACGTTCAACTTTCTATTAGAAAGTATTCGTGGCAATCTGGAACTGTATATGACATGTACAGACCAGACATTAACAGAGATAATTTATCTAAACCATCAGATGTAACTAATCTCTATAGTGCTCCTTATTATGTTCTGAATAGCGATTTCAGAGTTTACATCTGTCTAAGAAATGGTGTAGACCCAGAAAATCCTTCTGGAAAACCATCACTAGATGAACCTGTTCATACCGACCTTGATCCAAGAGCAGCAGGTGGTAGTGGAGATGGATATATCTGGAAGTATCTTTATACTTTGAAACCATCAGAAATTATCAAGTTTGAGTCAATTAACTTTATTCCAGTTCCAAAGGATTGGTTTACTAACACTAACTACGATCAAATCAGAAATCATGCCAGCACTGGTGGCCAGATTAAAGTGATTACTATCACCAACCGTGGTGAGAGTGTTGGTGTAAGAAACAGAGTATATACAGACATCCCCATCAGTGGAGACGGAACTGGTGCAAAGTGTACAATTGTTACCAATAATGATTCTAAAGTTGAATCTATCACTGTAACTAGTGGCGGATCTGGATATACATTCGGAGTTGTTGATTTAAGAAAGACTGGATCTTTCCCAACAGCGGGAACAGATCCAACATTTAATGTTATTATTCCACCATCAATAGGACACGGATATGACATTTATCGCGAACTTGGTGCAAAAAATGTTCTCCTTTATTCAAGAATTGAGAATGACACCGAGAACCCAGACTTTACCATTGGTAATAAGATCGCAAGAGTCGGAGTTGTACAGAATCCACAGGCATATGATTCAACATCGTTACTGACTCTGGATAAGGCAAGTGGTGTTCGTGCAGTATTTTTAAAAGGTCCTTCTGGTAACAGAGACCTATATCAAACTACATCTTTCACTAATAATTCTTTAATTACTCAAACAGTCGGTGTTGGGACTACCGCTGTTGGTAGAGTCGTATCTTATGATAATACTACTGGAGTTCTAAAGTATTGGCAAGATAGAACTGTTGCTGGAATTAATACTGCAGGTCAGATTATTAATCCAACTTATGGTTATTCTCTGAATTCTTTCAGTGCCTCTGACGGAAGTTTCATCACAGTTGAGGGTGGAACAAATAATTTAGAAATTGATACAGACTTTGGCACTGTCAGTAATCCGGGTATAAGTACTGTAATAAATAATAGGACATACTACTTGGGACAGAGTTTTGTCAAGGGATTAGCGAATCCTGAAGCTAAACAGTATTCTGGTGAGATAATCCACATCGACAACAGAACGTCAATTACAAGATCTGCCAACCAAAAAGAGGATATCAAGATAATCTTGCAATTTTAAAGAATTATGCCTAAGGAAACTAATCTAAACGTATCACCATATTTTGACGACTTTGATTCTAGCAAGAATTTTTATCAGGTCTTGTTCAAACCTGGATATCCAATTCAATCCAGAGAACTAACCACCTTACAAACTATTCTTCAGAATCAAACTGAGCAGTTTGGTGATTATTTCTTTAAAGAGGGTCAGGTAATTATTCCTGGTGCCACCAATTATATTCAGGATTTATTTGCTGTAGAAGTAGAACCTGAGTTTTTGGGGGTTCTTGTGTCCACTTATGGGCAAGATCTTGTTGGGAAGGTTATAAAGGGACAAAATTCTGGAGTTACTGCATCTATTTCATATTATCTTGATGAAAGAGCAGAAAGAAATACTATAACTTTTTATATTAATTATCTTGAAACTGGTGCTGCAGGTGCAGAAGTTTTTGCTGACAATGAAGTTTTACTTCTCGAAGATGGAATATCTACTTCATCTATAGTCATTGATTCTGGACAGGGATTTGCAAGCACTATTAATAATAATGCGTCAACTACTGGATCTGCAGTAATTCTTAGTGAAGGTGTATATTATATCAGAGGAAACTTCGTTCAAGTTTACGACCAGACTCTAATTCTAGATCCTCATGGTAATACACCAACATACAAAGTTGGTCTAGAAGTTGTTGAGTCTGTCGTCACTGCAGACGATGATTCATCACTATCAGATAATGCCAGAGGGTTTAATAACTTCTCCGCACCTGGAGCAGACAGATTTAAAATTTCTACTACTTTAGTAAAGAAATCCGTAACTAGTGATGAGTATCCTAGTTTCGTTCAACTATTTGAACTCCGTAATGGGGTTATTGTTGATAATTCATCTAATACATTTTCTCCTATTGCTGAAGAATTAGCGAGAAGAACTTATGATGAATCCGGAAATTACTATGTAAAACCATTTAATATTGTTGCTAAGGAAACGCTTAATGACTTACTTGGAAATGGTGGTATCTTTAATGCTGGACAGTTAACTACACAAAATAATGTCCCAACGGATGATTTAGCGACATATAAAATCTCCCCAGGTAAGGCATATGTAAGAGGATTTGAGATTCCTAAGAATGCAACTTCACTCATTGACTTTCCAAAACCAAGAACTATCAGAACGGTAAGTGATCAAAGTACCAATTACTTCACTGGATCAACACTATCATTAAACAGAGTATATGGATCTCCAAAACTAGATATTGCTTCCCCAACAATTATAAGTCTCCGTAGTGAGAGAGTTGGATCTGATCAAACAGCACAGGTAGGAAAAGAGATCGGCGTTGCGAGAGTATATGACTTTGCTTTAGAGTCTGGATCATACGATTCCGCACTTCCAGATAGTAATGTTTTCGATATCTCCCTATTTGATATTCAACCATATACTGATCTAACTATAAATCAAAATGTTAGTCTGCCTATCCCAACTAGAATTATTGGAAAATCTAGTGGTGCAGTTGGATTCCTAAGATATGAAGCATCAAATAGTGGCATTGTTACCGCATATGAAATCAAAGGAAGATTCCTAGCGGGAGAACGCCTTGAATTTGATTCTACTGATGAAACTAGAACTAGTACATCCCTTGTAGAGCACTCTATATCTGATGTAAAATCTGTTTATGGTATTGTTGGATCTGCTTCCACCTTTACTGCAGACGTGAAGCAAGTTCCAGTAATTGAAGTGGGTTCGGTTCAAGTATCTACTGCTGGTATTGTGACTTCCAGTTCCTTCCAATTCAGTTCTAAAGCAAAGGTTGGTGATATTGTATCCTATTCCGATCCTGGTGAAACACTACCATCTTTTGGAAGAATTTCTAGTATTGGGAATAAGACTGCAAACATTGTAGCAGTAGAAGATGTAGGAGGTGTTTGCAATGGTGATTTGCCAACATCTAATATAACGCCATCAGACTTTAAAATTCTTTCAACAGAATTCAATCCATCTTCTGATGATACACTATTCACCAAGTTGCCTCAGGAATATGTTTCTGATGTTGATCTTACTGGTGCAACCGCAGTAATTAGAAAAGAATTCTCTGTATCCATTACTGGAAATGCTACTGGAAGCATTTCTGCTGGTTTAAATGAGACCTTCTTACCATTTGATGAGGAAAGATATGTCTTAACTAGAAGTGATGGTACTAACGAAGTATTGACCTCAGATAAGTTTACCATTTCTGGTGGTGGATCAACTTTAGTTATTGATGGTTTGGGGACAGATGATAGTAATTCTAAACTTATTGCAACTCTAACAAAAACTAATCTTAAGGCAAAAATTAAGAATAGAAATATCATTAAGACCATTATTGTTGATAAGTCAGCGAGAGGATCTTCTGGTATTGGATCAACTACATTGGGTGATGGACTCACATATGGAAACTATCCATATGGAACTAGAGTACAAGACGCAGAAATTTCACTCAATCATCCAGATGCATCAAAACTAATAGCAGTTATTGAGTCTTCGGATGAAACGGATCCAGATCTAGAAAGAATTGGACTGACTGCCCTCAGTGGTCCTAATGCAACCACTGATGATATGATTATCGGTGAAAAGATTACCGGAAGAAACTCAGATGCTGTAGCGGTTTATGCTGAGAAAATTGATGCACTAACAATTAGTGTTGTTTATTTGAATGAGTCTAGGTTTGAGTACGATGAGTTTGTGGATTTTGATCGTTCCGGAGTCAATGGGCAAGTTAATGCTATTACTTTGGGTGATAATAATATCACAAATAATTATACCTTAGAGTCTAACTATAAGGACACCATATATGATTATTCTAAAATTGTAAGAGCAGATGATGCTTCTCCAGCAACAAAAAGATTAAAAATTATTTTTGAGCATGGTTCTATTGATGATTCGGATACTGGAGATTTTGTAACAGCAAATTCATATGTTCAGTATGATTACTGTGATATTCCAAAGATTAGAGATATCTCAAACCATGATATTATTGACATCAGACCAAGAGTAGCGGAGTATACTCCTGCAGTAAATACCAGATCACCATTCGAATTCTATGGTAGAACTTTCTCTTCCGTGGGAACTGCTAGAAATATTTTAGCATCGGATGAATCTATTGTATCTACAATATCACATTATCTTGGAAGAATTGACAAAGTATTCTTAGATAGACAAGGCAAGTTCCAAATTGTTGAAGGTGAACCATCAGTCGATCCAATTGAACCCGCCAATATTGACAATGCAATGGAAGTTGCCGTCGTATCACTTCCACCATACTTGTGTAATGTTGAGGATGCAAGAATACTCCTAACAGAACATAAGCGATATCGTATGAAAGATATTGCAGCACTTGAAAATAGAATTTCTAACTTAGAATTCTACACTACACTATCTTTACTTGAAGTAAAAACTGAATCTCTACAAATTCAAGATTCATCTGGAAAAAATAGATTTAAATCTGGATTCTTAGTTGATAATTTTACTAGTAATGACATCCAGAATAAGAATCATGCTGTTAAAAACTCTGTCGATACAGAAAAAAGAGAGTTAAGACCATCTCACTATTGTACTTCTGTAGATCTATTAATTGGATCTAGTAGCATTATTGGTATTGGTACTACATCCAATCCAAATGCAGATATTTCAACAATTGCTGATTCTGATTTAGTTGCAAATGGTATTAAGCGTACTGGAAGAATGATCACGCTTGATTATGATCAAGAAGTCTATCGTAGTCAACCATTTGCCACTAGACAAGAAAGTGTAACTCCATTCTTGGTTATTGCATATGAGGGAACTATTGAATTAATTCCAGAAAGTGATACTTGGATTGATACAAATAGATTAAAACCAAATATTATTGAAGTTGATAACTATACTTCCGTAAAACAACAACTTCAACTTGAAGGTGGTTTCGATCAAAATGGATTAGGTCCAGTCAAATGGGGATCCTGGAATACTCTTTGGTCTAGAACTACAAGACCATCTAGGAGATTACGAGTTACCGAAACTAGACAAAGAAGAGAGGGTGAGCAAACTGTATTAACTGAAAAAGTTACTAATCAGTCTCAGGGAGATTCTGTGGTTAGCACAGAAGTCATCACCACCATGAGGTCCAGAAATATTGAATTCACTTCAAAAGGACAAAGACCTCTTACCAGACTATATCCATTCTTTGCTGAAGTGGATATGTCTAAGTTCTCTGTACCAAAATTAGTACAGATTCAGATGGTCTCTGGAACTTTCAATATTGGTGAAACTGTTGTTGTCAGAAAAAATGATGCAGCAAAGACTGTAACTATGAAATTTAAGACTGCAAAGTCTAATCACAAATATGGTGACATTACTATTGCAACAGATATTTTCACCACAAATCCATACGACAGAAATACCAAAATTGCTGCTAATTACTCTCCAACTTCTAGCACAATCAACATTGACACTTTCTCACTGCAAGAGCAAGCAGTTGGTAGTTTCTATGGATTCTTGAGGAAAAATTATATCTTACAGGGACAAACAAGTGGTGCAGAAGCAACTGTATCTGATGTTCAATTGGTAACGGATGAGATTGGTGTAGTAATTGGATCAATGTTTATTCCTGATCCAAATTTACCAACTAATCCAGATTTTGAGACTGGTGAGTCTCAATTTATTCTAACTTCAAGTTCTACAAATAGCACTGCATATGATCCAACCGGGTCAACTGCAGAAACTACATTTACATCTAGAGGAACACTGCAAAACGTACAGGAAAAAATTGTATCCACTAGAAGTGCAGAGTTCTCAACACAATCTGTTGCAGCAGAAAGGACTTTAAGAAGAGCAAGAAGATGTGACCCTCTTGCACAAACATTCTTAACTAGTGAAGATGGTGCATTGGTTACTAGTTGTGATGTATTCTTTGGTAAGAAGGATACCAAACTCCCAGCATTCTTTGAAATTAGAACAGTCTCTATTGGTTTACCAACTGAAGAAGTTCTACCATTCTCAAGAGTGGTCATAAATCCAGATGACATCAGTCTATCCGATGATGCTTCTGTACCAACAACAATTACATTTGAATCTCCCGTTTATCTAAATCCACAAACTGAATATGCTCTAGTATTACTATCCAATTCTAAAGAGTATACCGTATTCATCTCTAGACTTGGTGAAGTTGATATTACAACTGCTTCTGGACCCGAATCTCAGCAGATTGTTGTAACTGAACAACCTAACCTTGGATCTCTATTTAAATCACAGAATGGTTCTACTTGGACACCAAGTCAATATGAGGATCTTAAGTTCACTTTACGCAATGCTAAGTTTACTAGCACTGCAGGAAATATTACCTTCTATAACCCAGAACTCAATCTTGGAAATTCACAGGTAATTAAGTTGGGATCCAATTCAGTAATCGCAGCATCTAAAGAAATTAGAGTCGGTCTTGGAACCACTGTTCAAGATGCGGGTCTTGTTCTTGGTAATACAATCAAACAAAGTAGCAACACTGCTTTTGGTAATTATGTTGGAACTGCGGGATCTGCGGTTGGAACTTTATCGATTACCAACGCTGGAGTTGGATATACTCCTTCCAGTGGATCACTGACCTTTAATAGTATTCCTCTAATTGCAATTAGTGGAAAGGGTAGAAATGGAACAGCAAACATTGCTGTTACCAACGGTGTTGCAGTCGGTGCAACAATAAACAATGGCGGTACTGGATATAGAGTTGGTGATGTTGTTACTATTGGTGATCTTGGATCCAGTAGTTTGGGTAGAAATCTACAACTAACAGTTGGTGAACTATTTTCTAATAATGAATTAATCATTGATAATGTTGTTGGTGATTTTGAAATCAGTGGAACTAAGTTCCTACAATACGAAAATGGTTCTGGAACACTAACCACACTCAATAGTGGTGCTGGTGGAAATGTAATGATTACTTCAATTGAAGATAATAGTGATGGACTTCATATGAAGATTATCCATCAAAATCATGGAATGCATTCACAATTTAACCTTGTTGATATTACTGATGTTACCTCAGATAGTCTCCCAACTACTCTAGATGCAGATTACTCCAATACTTCAACTTCAGATATTGCTCTTACAAATACAACTGGATTCAACATCTTTGAAGGTCAAACTGTAGATGCAACTAATATTGGTTATATTATTATTGATGGTGAAATTATTTCTTACACCGGAACCAGTGGAAACAATCTAACTGGAATTAGTAGAGGAATTGATTCAACTAAATCATTCTCTTATAAGTCTGGCGATCGTGTATTTAAGTATGAGAACTCTGGAGTGTCACTCAGAAGAATTAATAAGGAGCACGATTTGAGTGATGCAACCATCTCTAATCCAATCGGACTAGATTATTATTATATTAAGATTGACATGGCAAATAATGGTGTTAATAGAAGTGTTGGAACCACATATCCAAAACTATATCTGACTAATACCAAGTCTACTGGTGGATCCAATATTCTTGCTTCTCAGAACATTCCATTTGAACTCGTTCATCCAAATGTCCAGTATGTTCTAGTTAATGGTACTAATGTAACTGCAGCAGTTAGAACGATTTCAGGAACTAGTATGAATTCCTCTGAAGCATCCTTCATTGATAAAGGATTTGATAATGTTAAATTAAATGAGGATAATTATCTTTCTGATGCTAGAATTGTTGCATCTAAAATCAATGAGACTAATAAACTCACTAATGAGGCATTCCCAGGTAAGAAGTCATTCACAATGACTCTTGATCTAACGACAGAGAATACTCTATTGTCTCCAATGATTGATCTGGATAGAATTTCTTGTATCTTCGTGAGTAATAGAGTTAATAACGCGGTTACTAACTTTGCAACCGATGATAGAGTTTCCACCATCGATGGAGACCCATCAGCGTTTACATATGTTACTGATGATGTAAGTCTAGAGTTTAACGCAACATCTCTGAAAGTAAGGTTTGCAGCATATATTAATATCTTGTCTGATGTTAGAGTTCTATATTCAATCTCCAACTCTCGCGAAGATGATCCAGTTTACTATCCTTTCCCAGGATATGATAATATAGATCTGAATGGAAATATCATTAATGATGCAAATAATAATGGAAAACCAGATACGTCATATGTCAAGACTGATGTATTAGAATCTGAGAATGTGCCATTTAGAGATTATGAATTTACCATTGATGATTTACCATCATTCAAATACTTTAGTATTAAGGTGATTGGTAATAGTACTAACCAAGCATATCCTCCAAGAATCAAAGAGATTAGTGCAATCGCACTTGCATAATGGAAGATCAAAAACATATAAAAGTGAATGGTCACCCAAACTTAGTTCGGGAAAAGTCCTCACATGCGATTCTGAATACTGATTCTAATGCGTATAATACATACATTAAGCAGAGGGAACATCAACAAAATGAAGAGGAGAAAATGGAAACATTGAGATCCGAATTGAGTGATGTTAAGAATGAAATTAGTGAAATAAAAAATCTATTGTTAAAAATTGCAAATAAACCTACATAGTATAGTAGATAAAGAAAATGGCAATTCCAACTTCCCGACAAGAACTAGTTGATTATGCGCTAAGGAAACTTGGTGCTCCAGTTTTGGAGGTTAATGTTGCTGCAGAGCAAATTGATGATTTAGTTGATGATGCTATACAATTTTTCCAAGAACGACACTTTGATGGTGTATACCAAACTTTCTTGAAGTATAAAGTCACTGCTGATGATATCGCTAGGGGAAGAAGTAGAGGAGGTAATAATGCTGTTGGTATTGTTACTAGTACAGGGACTGCTCCTGCATCCTCTGGAATTAGTACTAATTCTGTAGACTTCAACTTTGAAGAAAATAGTAATTATATTCAAGTCCCAAGTCATATTATTGGCGTAAATAAATTATTCTTATTTGAAGGAACAAATTCCATTGCTAGTGGAATGTTCAGTATCAAATATCAGTTGTTCTTGAATGACATTTATTATTTCAGTTCAGTTGAACTATTAACTTATGCAATGACCAAGACTTATCTTGAAGATCTTGATTTCTTGCTCACTACTCAAAAACAAATTAGATTCAATAAGAGACAAGATAGGTTGTATTTGGATATTGACTGGAGTGCATTGACAGAAGGACAGTACCTCATTATTGATTGTTGGAGACAGTTAGATCCAAGTGATTATGATCAAGTTTGGAATGACTCATTCTTGAAAAAGTATGTCACTTCTCTAGTTAAGAAGCAATGGGGACAAAATTTAATCAAGTTCCAAGGTGTTTCTCTTCCTGGTGGAGTTCAACTAAACGGGAGACAACTATACGATGATGGACAAAGAGAAATTGATGCAATAATGGAACAGATGTCTAATACTTATGAACTTCCACCCCTAGACATGATCGGATAAGGACATGCTCAACCCGTTTTTCCTACAAGGTTCTAGAAATGAACAATCACTTGTTCAAGAATTAATAAATGAAACCATTCAAATACATGGTATAGATGTTTATTATCTACCAAGAACCTATGCAACGGAAGCAACTGTAATACGAGAAGTTATTGAGTCTGAGTTCAATGACTCATATCCCATTGAAGCGTATGTCAATACATTTGAAGGATATGGAAATCAAGGAACAATACTTTCTAAATTTGGTATTCAAGAGCTAGACGATTTAACTCTTACAATTTCTAGAGAGCGTTTTGAGAACTATATCGCTCCATTAACTAAGAATAAACCCAATATAAAATTATCAGATAGACCCAAGGAAGGAGACTTGATTTGGTTTCCACTTGGTGATAAACTATTTGAAATTAAGTATGTTGAGCATGAAAAACCTTTCTATCAATTAAAGAAGAATTATACTTATGAATTAACCTGCTCACTATTCAGAATTGGTGATGAGGTTATTGATACTGGAATTGATGATATTGATGATATTACAATTGATACTGGATTTAGTTTAGATTTAACTCTAACTGGTATTGGTAGCACAGCATCTGCTTATACTGGAATTGTTAACGATGGTATAAGAAAGGTCACTCTAACTAATAGAGGTGGTGGATTCACATCTACTCCATCAATTCTATTCTCTGCTGCTCCTGGTATAGGAACTGCTGTTGGTATCGCCACAATGATTGATGGGATTGTTGATCTATGTAAACCCAATCCAGACAAGTCTAGAGTACAGCAAGTTCTACTCACAAATCCCGGATTTGGTTACACTGTAGCACCAGAAGTTGCATTTGTTGGTGGTGGAGGTGTTGGTGCTGCTGCAACAACGGTAATCGCTGATGGAATTGTTGGTGTAATCACAGTAACAAGTTCTGGTGGTGGATACACAGCACCTCCAACAGTTACATTCTCTGCACCTCCTGCAGTGGGAATCGTGACTGCTATTGTTAGTAACACCGTTCCAGCAGGTGCACCAGTTATCTTTGATGATACATTTGATTCTACTGTATACAGTAAGGATTCAACGAATCTAACTTTCGACTCCAACTAAATATACATATACGAAAAAGCATTTGCATTAGAATAGTAATGGCTAAAAAGATAATCAATACTGGTACAACTGATAACGACGGGACTGGTGATTCTCTGAAAGCCGGCGCTGGCAAGGTTAATGATAACTTTAATGAAATTTATACCGCTTTCGGTGATGGTACAACCTTAACTGGTGGAACTCTTGGTGGTGCCCAAGGTATTAAGGGTAATACTGGTTCTCAAGGTATTCAGGGTTTCCAAGGTGTTCAAGGACGTATAGGTTCTAACTTTAATGTATTTGCAACCGAAGCAAATGTTGCAATCAATCCTCCAGGAAATGTTCAGACATTTTTGAATGCTACTTATCCAACCGCTGGTATTGGTAGTGCAGTAATTGATGATTTAACAAACCACATTTGGGTATATCAAGGTGGTAGTGTTTGGTTAGATGGTGGTGATACATCTGGTGCTCAAGGTATTGCAGGACAATATGCAGCACAAGGTATTCAAGGAACATTAGGTATTCAAGGACATCAAGGACTTCAAGGAAATCAGGGTACTCAAGGTATTCAAGGTGTCCAGGGTAGAGATGGACAGAATGCTGGACAAGGTACACAAGGAGTATTTGGAGCACAAGGATTACAAGCAACTCAAGGTACTCAGGGTCATATAGGTATCCAAGGTCCACTTGGAATTCAGGGTGATTTGGGTGCATATGGACCTCAGGGTGTTCAAGGTCAATTAGGATATGGTGCACAAGGTTTCCAGGGTATTATTGGTAATACTGGATCTCAAGGAACTTTTGGTCAAATTGGACCTACTGGAAACGACGGACCTCAAGGTGTTCAGGGTCTTCAGGGATTAACGGGACAAGGAATTCAAGGAAATCTCGGCATTCAGGGTGGTGGAGGTCCTGCTGGTAATACTGGTGCTCAAGGAACCACAGGCGCTGGTACTCAAGGCACACAGGGTCTCCAAGGTCTTTCTAATCAAGGTGTTCAGGGTTTACAGGGATCTCAAGCAACCCAGGGTATTCAAGGTCCTCAGGGTCTTGCAAATCAAGGCATTCAAGGTGGTACTGGTCAACAAGGCCCATTAGGTCCCGCTAATGGATTCTTTATTCCCGCTTCTAACTTCCCATCAGGTATTTCAACTAGTGCAAGCGTTGGTATTGGAACAACCGCAATTAATTCTGTGGACGCGGTATTTGACAATCCAGAAAAACTTGTAGTTGGAATTGTAAGTTGTAGAGAAATTTTTGCTAATAATGTCAGCGGCGTTTCCACTATTACTGGGGACGTTGGTGTTGCTGGTACACTTACTGCTACTCAGTTAATTACTGCAAAATGGACACTTGGTGCAGATGGGATTGATAATTACACATTTACTGGACCGGGATTAACTGGTGCTGAGAATGACCCAACAATCACGTTAATTCGTGGTCAAGAGTATCAGTTTGTCAATAATATGGGTGCACATCCGTTCAGGATTCAAAGCACTCCAAACGGTTCTGCAGGAACAGAATATAATGATGGAGTTACTAATAACAACGTAACTAGCGGCACTCTGACGTGGGATGTTCAATTTGATGCTCCTAGTACCTTATATTATCAATGTACTGCTCATCCCAATATGGGTGGCAGAATCAACATCATTGAGTCAAGAGTACGTCAGGGGATTTCAACTAATCCTGGATCTTTCGGAATTACTGAATCCAAGAATCATGAAGTTGAAGGTTATAAAACATATTCACTCATAAAAGTAAATATCTCTACAGCAGCGTGGGTAACAATTTACTGTGATGCTGCAAGTAGAACAGCAGATGTTTCCAGATTGATTACAGAAGATCCAACTCCGGGTTCTGGCGTCATTGCTGAAGCAGTTACCACTGGATCCGATATTATCTTATTCAGTCCCGCAGTTGTTGGATATAATAATAACAGTCCAGTAGACTCCACTGTTTATATAAAGACGAAGAATCTAACTGGCGTAAGTACTGCAGGAATTGGAATCACATTCACCATGCTTAAGATGGAGGACTGATGAACGAATATATTGTAACTTGTACATCTTACGAAGATCTTCAAAGTCTTTATGATGATCTAGAAACTCCTGGTGGGAACCTCTATATTCCAGACAGAGAGGTTGAATTAGTTCATCGGAGGCAGATTAGTCGTAATACTCATTACATGCTTACTGAAGAGGAAGCAGGGCAGGTTAGAAACGACTCTAGAGTAATTGCTTGTGAACGTCCAGCAAGAGATCGTGGACTTGTTCCAACTGAAATGTGGGAACAAGCAGGAGATTTTGAAAAGACCACAGGAACATTAGAATCCACTGATAAGAACTGGGGGTTATATAGAGTCATTAAGGGAGATTCTGTATCTAACTGGGGTAGTGATTCAACTACTGAGACCACACAAAAAATTATGACAACATCGTCTGGAAAATATGTTGATGTTGTTATAGTAGATTCGCATATTAATCCAGATCATCCAGAATTTGCTAAGAATACTGATGGTACTGGCGGTAGTAGAGTTAATCAATTTAATTGGTTTAGGTATAGTTCAACATTAGGATATTCAACCAACGACACTTATACTTATAGTACATCTGGTGCATCACCAAACAGTAACCACGGAACTCATGTAGCAGGAACTGCATGTGGTAATACTCAAGGTTGGGCAAGAAATGCCAACATTTATAATATGGCGTTTAGTGACACATTATCTGGTGTTACTGATTGGGATGAAAAGTTATGGGATTACTTAAGACATTTCCATAAAAATAAAGATAGAAATCCAACAACTGGCAGAAGAAACCCAACAATCACTAATCATAGTTGGGGATATAGTTATGGCGATAATAGTGACAGCCTTTCAAGTATTACTAGGGTTACTTATAGAGGAACAACTACTTCTTTAAGTGGCACTGATTCAGAAAAGAAAGCGATATTGGAGGACAATGGTGTCCCAGTTCCCACTAACACCTATCTTTATAGAGTTCCTGCTAGAGTTGCTGCTGTAGATGCTGATATTCAAGATGCTATCAATGATGGTGTTATTGTTATTTCATCCGCAGGAAACAGTTATTGGAATTGTGATACTTCTAGTGGTAGTGATTATAATAACTCTTATTATACTTCATCTACAAGATATCACTCAAGAGGTTCAACTCCAGGTTCAGCAGATAATGTTATCTGTGTAGGATCGATTGGTTCTAAAGTTTCTGAATACAAATCTAATTTCAGTAACTGGGGTGGGAGAGTAGATATTTGGGCACCTGGTAGTGATATCATTTCTGCTGTTTACGATAAAACTAGTGCTGATGCTGCTAGTTATGGATCTGTAGTTGTAGATTCTAGGAGTGCATCTTATTACATAGCATCGATTAATGGGACTAGTATGGCAAGTCCACAGGTTTGTGGTGTTATTGCTTGTCTCGCAGAGCAAGAACCTAGACTTAGACAATCAGATGCACTTCAATATTTGAAGGAATCTTCCTTATCTGAGGTTGGAACTACGGGAACTGAAAATCACAGTGGTTATGAGGCTCTTGGAAGTAATAGTAATAACAGGTATCTTTTCATCATGAAGAAGAGGCCAGAACATGGGTCAACATACCCCTCTGTTCTAGATAAAAATAGGCATTCTGAAGTCTCTGGTCCAAAATACCCAAGATTTAGAAACAATAGAGTAATCAAATAAATAATTAAAAAATCCAATGACTAGAACTGTCCCTGGTAGTGGTGCTTCTTTGAGACCATACTTTGATCCCGTTACGTATGGTGTCACTTCAATTGAAGTCCTCAATGGGGGAACAGGATATGCATCTACCGATCCACCAGTAATCAATATAGAAAATACAACAACTCCAGGTATTGCTGGATCTTTTTATCCAGTTATTGCTAATAGTGTAATACAAAGCATTAGCATTGTTGCATCTGGATCTGGATATTTTCCTCTCCCGACTCCAGTGACTGCTGTTGGTGAAGCAGAATTAAATGAGGCGGGGCAGGTAAGTAGAATAAATATTGTGGATGCTGGAGTTGGATATACAACCTCTCCAACTATCACTATCTCAAATCCATCTAGTGTTGGCATAGGAACATTTGCACACAACGAAGTAGTTACTGGACAAACAAGTGGTGCAACAGCGAGAGTCAAGTCCTGGAATGCAACTACTACAAACTTAGAGATTGGAAATATTGCAGGAACGTTCGTTGTTGGTGAAACTGTCGTAGGTGCTGCATCGTCTGCACAATATGAAATCCGAATTGTTGGAACAGATGATCCAGATGATGCATTTGCAGACAATACCAACATTGAATTGGAAGCAGATTCATTTCTAGACTTTAGTGAATCTAATCCATTTGGACAAGTCTAAATAATACCATCATAGTGAAAGAAAATGTTTACTTATTTTTATCACCAGATATTAAGAAAATCTATCATTAGTTTTGGTACATTATTCAATAATATCACTATTGAAAAAAAGGATGATAATGATAACACCTTTTCAACTGTTAAGGTGCCCATCGCATATGGACCTACTCAAAAGTTTCTAGCAAGACTGAATCAACAGGCAGATCTGAATAGACCTATTGAAATTCAACTTCCTAGAATGTCTTTTGAATTCAATGGAATCACCTATGATCCACAGAGAAAGTTGACAACAACTCAAACTTTCCAGGCAGTGGATAAAGATGATAATAAAATTAAGGAAACATATATGCCAGTTCCTTATAATATGAATTTTGAACTGAGCATCTATACTAAAATTAATGATGATATGCTCCAAATTATTGAGCAGATTTTACCATATTTCCAACCAGAGTATTCATTAACTGTAGATTTAGTAAAAGAATTAGGAGAGAAGAGAGATATTCCAATTATCATCAACGATATCAAAATGAGTGATGATTATGAGGGAGATTTCAGTAAGAGAAGATCTCTTGTCTATACAGTTAGTTTTACTGCAAAGACGTATTTGTTTGGTCCAGTTACCGACGCTTCCAAGAACATCATCAAGAAAGCATCTGTTGAATATCTTGCGGGAACTCCAAAGAGATATGAAAGAGATGTTACTTACAAAGTATTACCTACCGCTACGAAGAGTTATACAGATAACCAGGTAACTACTTTGGCAGAAAATGTATCTGATGATGAAGTGGAAATCACTCTTGCTAGTGCAAGTGGAATTGTAGAAAAGAATATCATTACTGTAAGTAATGAGTCTATGTTAGTTGAATCAGTTGATGGCAATGAAGTGAAAGTTGTAAGAGGTTATGCAAATACAACTATTACGAATCACGTAAGTGGAACTGGAGTTCAGTTAGTTGTTGAAGCAGATAATGCACTCATTGAACCTGGAGACGAGTTTGGATTCGATTCGGAGTTTATCTGATGAGTGATAAATTTGATAAGTTGAATGAAACATTCAACACTGGTCCAGATGATGATGAAGTAGTTGACATCACTCCTGTACCATATGTTGATGAGAAGTTAGTTGCAAATAAAAAAGAATTAGAAAAGAAACCAAAGAAAAACGATACAACTAAAGATTACGAATATGCCAGAGGTAACTTTTACTCTATCGTAGAAAAAGGTCAAGAAGCATTGAATGGTGTTCTTGAATTAGCACAAGAAACTGAGTCTGCAAGAGCATATGAAGTTGCAGGACAGTTAATTAAAAGTGTATCAGATGCTGCTGATAAATTAATTGATCTTCAGAAAAAGATGAAAGATATTGAAGCAGAAAGTGTAACTAACAACACGACTAATGTTACTAATAATGCTGTGTTCTTAGGAACAACTTCAGAGTTGTCTAAGTTACTAAAACAACAGAAAAAAGACAACGAATAAATAAAGAATAGGGTATAGTATCTAAATAGATGACTGTTAAGATTGAAGACATGTTTGGCAATGCTGCCTACGAGTTTATTGACTTAATTAAGGCGGACCCACTCGTATCTGAATCATCCCCATCTATGGATGTAGATAAGGATAAGTTTAGATCTGTACAGCGTTCTGAGAAGATTACTCAGAGAGCGCAAGATACTGGTGATGAAGCAACTGCTGAAGTTGCAAAGAGAAAAATGTCTACAAAGGCAAAAGTACAATTACCCAATATCAGACAAGAAGAAAGACTAGTAGATAAGATCCTCAGTGAACTAGATGAGAATCGTTTTACATCTCATGGTGGCAAAGAAACTGATGCTGGATATGCTTATGCCAAACCATTCAATGGGGGAAATAAGAAAGGTGTCTATACTTTAAAGGGTAAAGATGGCAAACCTCTATTTGATAAAAAAGAAAAAAGCAATGAATCTATTGAGATTGATGAAAAACTCGGCACTCAATATAAAGACAAAACCAAACTAGGACAATCTTCCGAGAGAAAGACATTAGGTAGAAGATCTTCAACTAAAGATGGTTCTAAACCAACTGGTTATGAATCTCCTAAAGAATTTCGTGATAAATCAATGCCATTGAGAAAGCATCGCGAAAGATTTGGTGACTTAGCGAAAGAAGAAGTCACTATCGACGAAAGAGTAAGATTAGAAGCAGACAATGGTAATCTGCTGATGGTTGTTGCTGCTTGGAAAGGTAGGTCATATCAAATGACTATGTTCTTCCCACAACCTTCTATGCCAACTAGAGAAGAGGTTGAATCTGAAATTCAGAAGGTGTATCCTGGTTCAAGACTTATGTCTTACAGAATTACCAAAAGTGGTGTAGGACAACCAATCATGCAGGTTGTAAATTCACATTCCAAGAATTATCTTCTGAACAATGGAAATATTGGAGAAGAAAAGCAAAATGAAGATTGGCAAAAGGTAAATAAAGGTGATAAGACTGACGGCATGAGCAAAAAAGCAGTTGCTGCATACCGTCGTGAAAATCCTGGTTCCAAACTAAAGACTGCCGTAACTGGAAAAGTCAAGAAAGGAAGCAAGGATGCAAAGCGCCGTAAGTCATTCTGCGCTCGCTCTAAGGGTCAGCAAGATATGCACAACATTGATTGCTCTAAGACTCCAGATAAACCCGTATGTAAAGCCCGTCGTCGTTGGAAGTGCTAATCCATGTATGTAATAAAAATTTTAGGAGAATCCACCACTGTTAATGCTGGTTCTGGATCTTCAATTCCAGCATCAGCAACTAATGGGAGTATTGGTGCTGAATATGTCATGCTCCAACATAGTCACTCTTCAGATCGCCTAGTTGAAGTTAGAACTGGCGCTGGAGTTACCTATGGAAGCATACATATGGCAGGGAAAGATCCAATCATAGTTCATAAAGAAAGAACGGATTTGATTTATTCTTCTGCATCGGATGTATATGCAACATCGGTAGTATATCAAGGTTAATATTTTTTATGAGTAGTGATCATTATCTTGGCAATCCGCTTCTTAAAAAAGCGAATACTGCCATTGAATTTACAGAAGAACAAGTAACGGAAATAATGAAGTGTAGTGAAGATCCACTATACTTCGCTAAAAATTATATCAATATTGTTACCCTGGATTATGGTTTGCAGAAGTTCAAACCATATAATTTCCAGGAGAAGATGATCAAAAGGTTTCATGATCATCGATTTAATGTATGTAAATTACCTCGACAGTCTGGTAAGTCCACGATTGTTGTATCTTATCTTTTATATTATCTAATTTTTAATGATAATGTAAACGTAGCGATTCTTGCTAACAAAGCATCAACTGCTAGAGATCTACTCGATCGTTTACAGACCGCATATGAAAATCTACCCAAGTGGTTGCAACAGGGTGTCTTGACATGGAACAAGGCATCACTAGAACTTGAGAATGGTTCTAAGATTATTGCTGCATCAACGTCAGCATCTGCTGTTCGTGGTGGATCGTATAACATCATCTTCCTCGATGAGTTTGCGTTCATTCCAAACCATATTGCAGAGCAGTTCTTTTCTTCTGTTTATCCTACCATTTCTTCTGGTAAAAATACCAAGGTTATCATCGTGAGTACACCTCACGGTATGAACCACTTTTATAAGATTTGGCATGATTCCGAAAAGAATGCCAATGAATATATTCCTACAGAGGTTCATTGGTCAGAAGTTCCTGGTAGAGATGAAGAGTGGAAAGAACAAACTATTAAGAACACCTCAGAACAACAGTTTCGAGTGGAGTTTGAATGTGAATTCCTTGGATCTGTTGATACCCTAATCAGACCATCTGTTCTAAGAAATCTTGCATATGAAAATCCACTAAACAGTAATGCTGGTTTGGATGTATATGAATATCCACAAAAAGATCACAACTATGTAATGACTGTGGACGTTGCCAGAGGTGTAGAAAAAGATTATTCTGCATTTTTAGTTTTCGATGTAACACAGTTCCCACATAAGTTAATTGCAAAATATAGAGATAATCAAATTAAACCAATATTATTCCCACAAAGAATAAGAGAAGTTGCAAACTTATATAATAATGCATTTGTTTTATGTGAAGTGAATGATATTGGGGATCAGGTTGCATCCGGTTTACATTATGACCTTGAGTACCCCAATGTTCTAATGACTTCTATGAGAGGACGTGCAGGGCAAGTTCTTGGGCAAGGATTCTCTGGAAGTAAAGTGCAACTTGGTGTCAAGATGTCAAAAGCAACTAAAAAGACTGGATGCCTCAACTTAAAAACATTAATTGAAGACCAGAAGATATCATTTGTTGATTATGAAATCATCAGAGAGTTAACAACGTTCATTCAAAAAGGTGCATCATTTGAGGCAGAAGAAGGTTGTAATGATGATTTGGTAATGTGTCTTGTAATGTATGCTTGGTTGATTTTGCAAGAGTACTTTAAAGAAATTACAGATCAAGATATTAGAAAGAGATTTTACGACGAACAAAAAAATCAAGTGGAACAGGATATGGCACCATTTGGATTCATTGTTGATGGTGTAAGTGATCAAGGTTCATTTGTCGATAATCAAGGTGATCGTTGGCACACTGATGAGTATGGTGATATGTCGTACATGTGGGATTATAACTTGTAATGGATTTAGAAGATAGTTTCCAGGTAGAACATTTATATCTTTCAGAAAGAAAGTGTAGATCTTGTGGTAAGACTAAAAATCTAATCGATGGATTCTATCGAATAAGAAAGAACAAATATCAACCATCAGCATATTCATATGAGTGTAAAGAGTGCACTATTGATAGGGTAAAGAAAACTAGAAAAAAACCAAAAAAGGTTTTAAATTGGGAATATCCAGATTGGTAGACTGTTCATGCATGGTTTCATCACTTGAAAGGGGTACTTTTTATAAATATTTTTTAGAGAAATAATATCGAGACCAGGAGAAAAACGAATGGCTACTCCTCAATTATCTCCAGGCGTCCTCGTCAGAGAAGTTGACTTAACGTTAGGTAGAGCAGACAACGTTCTACTAAATGTCGGCGCAATTGCTGCACCCTTTTCTAGAGGACCTGTAGAAGAGGTTGTTGACATTTCCAACGAACAAGAACTTCTTAACACCTTTGGACGACCTAAAGCGGAGAATCTACATTATGAGTACTGGACAAGTGCTTCAGGTTACCTATCTTATGGTGGTTCTGCAAAGGTAGTTCGTGTAGATGGAACTAATCTAAAGAATGCTGCGGTAGGATTCGCAGTAACTACTCAAAGCGTCAAAATCAAGAATTACGACGATTATCTGTCTAATTATGACGCTGATAGCGTCAACTGGGCATTTGCTGCAAAGAATCCCGGAGAGCACGGAAATTCACTACAAGTTTGTGTAATCGATGATGGTGGAGACCAGATCCTAAGAATTGATGAAACTAAATTTTCAAACGTTTCTGTTGCAACTACTTCATTAGTTGGATATGGAATCACTGCAACCCTAACCAATGTACCTATTGTTGGTAACGGAACTACTAGTAACTTTAATGGATATCTGAAAGGTATTGTTACCGGAATTGTTACTACTTCAAACGCAGACAGTAGATCTGAATTAGAAGTTAAAATTGTATCTAGAGTAGATACCGCCGGAACTGAAACATTTGTCGATTATGCAGAAGGTGATTCAGCAGCATCTATTGATTCAGCAGATAAAATTTATCTTTATGATGATAACGGAAGTCTAATCTCTCCCGAGAATGCTCTAACTGGTATTAGTACTGTTGGATTCTCGACTATTCTTTCCGAAGCAAACCAAACTTACTCTGGTGTAACTGGAACTGCAACTGACGGAACTGGAGCAACATTCAACGTCTTTAGAAATGCTGTTGGTGGAATTTCAACTGTCACTGTTGCAGGTGGTGGTCGCTACTACACTTCTGGTGAAACTATCACAATTTCTAACGTTTCTATTGGTGGTACTGCAGTAAGTGACAACCTAACTCTAACTGCTTCTTCAGTAGAAGAAACTATCACGACAAATACTACCGCTGATTGGTACAATGAGCAGACTCTGGGTCTGAGTGGAAGTACTGTTTTTTGGAAGTCACTTGCATCAAAACCAAGAACTACTACTTTCGCAAATGATAGAAGTGGTGTTAACGATGAGATTCATGTTGTAGTTGTTGATGCTAAAGGTGATGTCACTGGAATTCAGAATGAAATTCTAGAAACCCATATTGGACTTTCCAAGGCAACTGATGCTGTTTCTGCAATTAACGCACCCACTTCAATCTACTGGAAAGACTATATTGCAGATAATTCTGCATACATTTTCAGTGGTGCTAATCTATCTACTGGTGTAGATGGAATCAATGGAACTGAACCTCTTGCAATTCGCTTTGATACTACTCAGGCGAATGGATTTGTCCCAAGATCAATTGCACAAGGAATTTGGGATACAAATGCACAATCTTCCATCTATAGTTCCATTGGTAAAGTAACTTATACCTTAGTTGGTGGTCAAGATTATGAGGCAAGTGGTGGAATGACCGCAAGTTTAGGTGATCTTAATACTGGATATGATCTCTTCAATAACACTGAAGAGCATAAGATTGACTTCTTAATCATGGGTCCTGGACTTGCAACTCAACTTGAGTCTCAAGCAAAGGCAAACAAACTAATCTCTATTGCTAATGCAAGAAAGGATTGTGTTGCAGTTATTTCTCCACATAGAGGAAATGTTGTTGACGTAACCAACTCTGACACACAAGTTTCAAACATTACTAAGTTCTTTGCTCCACTATCTTCATCATCTTACGCTGTATTTGATAGTGGTTATAAGTATACATTTGATAGATTTAATAACAAGTTTGTATACGTTCCCTGTAACGCAGACGTTGCCGGTCTAATGGCAAGAACTGAAGTAACTGCTTTCCCCTGGTTCTCTCCAGCAGGTGAGCAGAGAGGCATTTTGAACAATGCTGTCAAACTTGCACTAAGTCCTACTAAGGATCAAAGAGACACTCTCTATGAGGCAAGAATTAATTCAATTGTAAATCAAAGTGGCGTAGGTGTTATGCTCTTCGGAGATAAGACTGCACTATCCTATGCATCTGCATTTGATAGAATCAACGTCCGTCGCCTCTTCCTAGTTGTTGAGGCATCACTCCGTGGAACTGCAAATTCAACTCTATTTGAGTTCAACGATGCAGTAACCAGAGCAAACTTCGTCAATGTAGTTGAACCTTACCTACGTGACGTTCAAGCGAAGCGTGGTCTATTTGACTTCAGAGTAATCTGTGATGAAACTAATAACACTCCAAGTGTAATTGATAATAACGAATTCCGTGCGGACATCTTCTTGAAGCCAGCGAGGTCTATTAACTATGTAACCCTAACATTTGTTGCTACTAGAACTGGAGTTGATTTCCAGGAAGTAGTCGGCAGAGTTTGATCATAATAAATTAACATAAACGGAGGATTCCAACAATGGCAACAATTCCAACTAGAGGCATTTCTGCTTTTAAATCTAAACTGGTTGGTGGCGGATCACGCCCCAACCTGTTCGAGGTCTCTGTAACTTTCCCTGCCGCTGTAGACATCGGTATTCAGGGAGACGGAACTGGGGAGTTTGATTCTGATAACTTCAGATTCCTCTGCAAGGCAGCAGCACTACCCCCCTCAAACGTTTCACCTATCGACATTCCTTTCAGAGGTAGAACTCTAAAGGTTGCTGGAGATAGAAGTTTCGAATCTTGGACTGTTACTATCATCAACGATGAAAGTTTCAATCACAGAAGAGCATTCGAAGCATGGATGCAAAATATTGCACAGTATGAGAACCATGCTGGTATGAATGATCCTAATGATTACATGGGACAAGCAACCGTGTATCAGTTGGGTAGAAGTGCATCCCAACAGCAAACTGCTTCTCAAGGTTCTGGTGGAACTGCAAATATCATTGCACAGTATAGATTCGTAGATATCTTCCCAACTAGTGTTGGTCAGATTGATCTTTCTTATGAAACAACCGATATCATTGAAGACTTCCCGGTCGAGTTCCAGATTCAGTACTACTATCCTGAAAAGCCCGGAACTAATGCTTGATAAATACTAAGAAGACCAAGCACAACTTAATTAATTATGGCCAAACTTTTTGGTTTTTCTATTGAAGACGAAGATCCCAAGTCTAAAGGTGCCGTCTCCCCCGTTCCTCAAAACAATGAGGACGGGGCTGACCACTATTTGACTAGTGGATTTTTTGGTTCTTATGTAGATATTGAAGGCGTCTACAAGACAGAAAACGATCTAATTAAAAGATATCGCGAGATGGCACTGCATCCAGAGGTGGATAGTGCTATTGAAGATGTTATTAATGAAGCAATTGTTTCAGACTCAAACGACTCTCCTGTCGAGATTGAACTATCAAACTTGAAAGCAAGTGATAGTTTAAAGAAAATGGTTAGAGATGAGTTCAAAAGAATTTTAGAACTACTTGATTTTGATAAAAAGTGTCACGAGATTTATAGGAATTGGTACGTTGATGGACGTGTCTATTATCACAAAGTAGTTGACGAAAAGAAAGCAGAAGAAGGTATTAAAGAGTTAAGATATATCGATCCAATGAAGATGCGATATGTCAGACAACAAATTAAAGATACAAAAGATGGTCTAATAACTAGAACTCCTGCAGGAACACAAAGTCCTGAAGATTTTAGATTTCCAGAGATCGAAGAATACTTTGTTTATAATAAGAAGCAAACCTATGGTGGTGGTGGGTATAATCCAGCAAATAGAAGTGCAGCACAGTCTTCAGGTGTAAGATTCACCAAAGATTCTATTGCATACTGTACCTCTGGTCTTGTAGATAGAAACAAAGGGACTGTTCTTTCATATCTACACAAAGCAATTAAATCACTCAATCAACTTAGAATGATTGAGGATTCACTCGTTATCTATAGAATGTCCCGCGCACCTGAACGTAGAATTTTCTACATTGATGTCGGCAATCTACCAAAAGTAAAGGCGGAGCAATACTTACGTGATGTAATGATGCGTTATCGCAATAAACTCACCTATGATGCAAGCACTGGTGAAGTTCGTGACGATAAAAAGTTTATGAGTATGCTGGAAGATTTCTGGTTGCCACGTAGAGAAGGTGGTCGTGGAACAGAAATTTCAACTCTTCCTGGTGGACAAAACCTTGGAGAGATTACTGATATTAATTATTTCCAATCTAAACTATATCGTTCATTGAACGTTCCAACTTCCAGAATGGAAGGTCAGAGTGGGTTTAGTCTCGGTCGTTCTTCTGAGATTCTTAGAGATGAACTTAAGTTCTCTAAGTTTGTTGGTCGTTTGAGAAAGAGATTCTCAAATTTATTCAACGATCTACTCAGAACACAACTAATTCTTAAAAATATTGTAACTCCTGAAGATTGGGAGACCATGAGTGAGCATATTCAATATGACTTCTTATATGACAATCACTTCTCCGAACTCAAGGATGCTGAACTGCTAACTGAAAGACTCAATATGGCAGCAACTGCAGAACCTTACATCGGTAAATATTATTCTCAGAACTATGTGAGAAATAAAATTTTACGTCAAACTGATCAAGAAATTATTGAGCAGGATAGACTGATTGCAAAAGAAATTGAGGCAGGGATAATTGCAGATCCCAATGCACCAATTGATCCTGAGACTGGTCAACCAATGACTCCAACTGCAGGAGATTCTATTGACGGTGATTCTGGATCTGTTCCAACTGAACCCGAAATGGATACTTCAGGTCTCGACGACGTTGAAGTTTAAATAATAAATAAAACATACAATTTGTAATTAAACAATGCCTGAACAATCACTTGATAAATTGATGGATATACTTGCAACAGATGGAACTGCATCTGATGTTAGTGATGAAATTAAAAATATTCTATTCACCAAAGGTGCAGAAAAAATTGATGCTATGAGACCTGAAGTCTCTACTTCCATGTTCTCCCAACAGCTGGAAACTGAAGAAGAATAAATAGTAATTAATGAGTTTTTACCTATCTAATGGACAGAACGTTATTGTTAGGTGCTGAAGCAGCACTACCAACTACAACTGGTACTGCAACTAGTTTCACTCAAGCAACTGCAGTACGTTTAGTTAATAATTCTTCTACTGCTTATGGAGTGGTGGTCGTTGAGACGCAGGGGGGAACTATAATTGGTTCCATGACTATGCCTGCAAATTCCGTAGAAATTTTAGAAAAAAATCATACACATTGCGTGTATGCAACTAACGCCGCAGTTCTTGGGGCACAAGTCGGATTTACTGGATGACCATGAAATTAATCAGAGAAGAAATAGAAAAGGTTGAGGTTCTTACCGAAGAAAGAAACGGTAAGAAGTCTTTGTATATCAAAGGACCTTTCCTCCAAGCGGAAGTAGTAAACCGCAATGGTCGCATGTATCCAATGGGTATCATGGAAAGGGAAGTCAAGAGATATGCAGAAGATTATGTAAAGAAAGGACGTGCCCTAGGAGAGCTGGGTCACCCCGATGGTCCAACTGTCAACTTGGATCGTGTTTCACATAAAATTACTGAACTGTATCGTTCTGGCAATAACTTTGTTGGTAAGGCACAAATTCTTTCCACTCCTATGGGTAAGATTGCTGAGTCACTACTCAAAGATGGAGTTACCCTTGGAGTTTCTTCCCGTGGTATTGGTTCACTAAAAGAGAATGATAGGGGATATAAAGAAGTCGGTGAAGACTTCATGCTTGCTACTGCTGCTGATATTGTAGCGGATCCATCTGCACCTGATGCCTTTGTACAAGGAATCATGGAAGGTAAGGAGTGGGTATGGGAAGGAAGTATTCTTCGTGAAAGAAAAGCACAACAAATTAAGAATCAAGTAGAAGAACTGTCTAGGCAGCGTACTCTTGATGAGCATAAACTTAATTTGTTCAATGACTTCTTGTCATCATTATAAAATTATTATTGTATAAATAAATATATAATTAACAAATGGTTAATCACGGAGAGTTTCAAATGTCTAGTGACAAAAATCTACAGGAAATGGAGGCAGGCACTAAGCAATCCAAAACTGCAGTAAATGCGGGTGCTAAACCTGCAGAACCCATGCAAACTTTGGATGGCACCTCCTACGAGGATCTCGGCGGCCCCACTCCTGACAACTATCGCCCTGACGACGGTTCTGCGGAACTGAAGGATGCAGGTGCAGGTCTAAAGCAAGTCAAGGACGTTGTTAACAAAGGCGCTAAGCCTGCGGAACCCATGAAGGGTATGAAGGAAGAAGAGGAAGTTGCTGAAGACGAAGAAGTAGTTGCAGAAGCAGAAGAGACCACCGAAGAGGTAGTTTCCGAAGAAGAAGCAGAAGTAACCGAAGAGACTGAAGAAGTCGAAGAAGTGGTTGCTGAAGAAGAAGTCGTAGAAGAAGAATCATTCGACATCGAAGAAGATGTTAATGCACTCCTTTCCGGCGAGGAACTCTCCGAAGAATTCCAAGAAAAAGCACGCACCATTTTCGAAGCAGCACTTCGTTCTAAAGTGTCCGAGATCAAGGAAGGTCTTAAGTCACAGTACGAAGCAAAGTTGGAACTGGCTGTTGCAGAAGAAGTAGAGGAAGCAACCTCTGCCCTAACTGAAAGAGTCGATTCCTATCTTGAGTATGTTTCTCAAGAATGGGTCGATGAGAACAAACTCGCTATCGAGTCTGGACTCAAGTCCGAAATGGTAACGTCCTTCATGACTGGCATGAAAGGACTTTTTGAAGAACATTATGTATCAATCCCTGAAGATAAATATGATGTGCTAGAGAGCATGGTAGAAAAATTAGATGACATGGAAACAAAACTCAACGAGCAGATTGAGAAGAATGTTTCCCTAAACAAGCGCCTCTCAGAGTCGGTTGCAGACGGAATCTTCGCAGAAGTTTCTGAGGGACTAGCAGTCTCCCAGAAAGAAAAGCTCGCCTCACTTTCCGAAAGTGTGGAGTTTGAAAGTGAAACCCAGTATCGTGAAAAAATGGAGATGATGAAGGAATCTTATTTCTCTTCAAAGTCCGTTTCTCCAGCAGCAACAACCGAAACTCTTTCTGAGGGAGAAGAAGTTGCTCATGAATCTCATAGTGGAACCATGGCAGCATACCTCAGAACACTTTCATCAGTTGCTAAAAACTGATTTTAATATTAAATCAAACGTCAACTTTTAATTCATAGGTAATAGCAATGTTTCAATCAGAAGCACTGCAGGAAAAGTGGGCACCTCTCCTCAATCATGAGGGTTGCGATGAAATCAAAGACAATCATCGTAGAGCTGTAACCGCAGTCCTGTTAGAAAACCAAGAAAAATTCCTTAGAGAGCAAAATGCTTTCTCTGGTGGACAGACATTCTTAACTGAAACCCCAACCAACAACGGCAATGGCGTTGGTGGTGGTGGTGGATTTGGTGGAGACGCAGCAGCAGGTGGTCCTGTTGCTGGTTTCGACCCCGTTCTGATCTCCTTGATCAGACGCTCCATGCCCAACCTGGTCGCTTATGACCTAGCAGGCGTACAACCAATGAGCGGTCCTACTGGACTAATCTTTGCAATGCGCTCCCGCTATCAGAACCAGAATGGTAGTGAAGCACTATTCGACGAAGCAGATACCGCATTCGCAGGTCAGGACGATGGTCTGAACCTTGAAGGTGGTTTCACCAACGGTGTCGCTGGTATGGGAACTACTTCCCAGAACGGTTCCAACCCTGGTCTACTCAACCCAACAGCTTCTGCATCCCAAACCGATTATAACGTCGGTCAGGGTATGAAGACTGGTGACTCTGAGAACCTCGGTAACGGAACTGGTAACCAGTTCAACGAGATGGCATTCTCTATCGAGAAAGTCCTCGTCGAAGCGAAGTCCAGAGCACTCAAAGCTGAGTACTCACTAGAACTAGCACAAGACCTCAAGGCGATCCACGGTCTGAACGCTGAAGCGGAACTAGCAAACATTCTCTCTACTGAGATTCTTGCTGAAATCAACCGCGAAGTCATCAGAACCATCTACAAGACCGCTGAACAGGGTGCTGCTGCAAACACCGCAACCGCTGGTGTATTCGACCTAGACATCGACAGCAACGGTCGTTGGTCTGTTGAGAAATTCAAGGGTCTACTCTTCCAAATCGAGCGCGATGCAAACGCAATCGCACAAAGAACTCGTAGAGGAAAGGGTAACGTAATCATGTGCTCCGCAGACGTAGCATCTGCACTAGCAATGGCTGGAGTACTAGACTACACCCCCGCACTCAACGCTAACCTCAACGTTGATGACGCTGGTAACACCTTTGCAGGTACCCTGCTTGGTAAGTTCCGCGTATATATCGATCCATATTCTGCAAACGTTGCTGCTCAGCAGTACTACGTTGTAGGTTATAAGGGTTCTTCCCCATATGACGCAGGTCTATTCTACTGCCCATATGTACCCCTCCAAATGGTCCGTGCAGTTGGTGAGGACACCTTCCAACCCAAGATCGGATTCAAGACCCGTTATGGTCTAGTTGCTAACCCCTTCGCAGAAGGAAATGTATCTAACCAGGGTCTCGGCGCTCTTACAACTAACGCAAACCGTTACTACAGAAGAGTCCAAGTGAAAAATCTAATGTGATCTCTGTTCACATTTACCCAGAGACCTCTTCGGAGGTCTCTTTTTTTATAAATAATTTTGTTAAATATACGTTGTGACTAATGCCTAGACCTAGTGACCCAACCATTGGAACCCATTATAAGAACAAGGGAGGAACTCGCAATAAGGAGAAGCATAAGCAATATGTTATGCGCCGTAGAGATGAAAGAAAAGCAATTGTTGTTGAGCACTTTGGTGATAAGTGTCATGATTGTGGTAACACATTTCCACATTGTTGTTATGACTTTCACCATGTAAATCCTTTAGAAAAGAAGTTTGAAATCGCCCCAAGATTGGACGGCAACATAGACACGATTATGGAAGAGGCAAAGAAATGTGTCATGCTGTGCTCCAACTGTCACCGCATCAGACACTACAAAGAGCATAGGTAAACTCTAAATAGTCGTATAAAAGAATAAAACCAATGTTGTCTCAGCAGATTACAAATAGGAACTTCTTAAGTCCTGTAGGGTTCAAATTTACCCTATCAAGATCACCCAAGGCTGCGTTCTTTGCCAATGCTGCGAATATTCCAGACTTAACATTGGGTGTAACTTCACAACCAACGTATACCAGACAGATTCCCGAACCAGGAACTAACATTAATTTTGGTGATTTTACTATTAGATTCATGGTTGATGAAGATCTAAATAACTTTATGGAAATCCAAAATTGGATTCGTGGTATTGGATTCCCAGAAGATTTAAAAGAAATTTATAATTTACAGTTCCAAGATTATTATGGAAAAGTTGATAACTCGGATGATAGAATCCATAACATTTTTTCTGATGGAACACTAATAGTTTTGAGTAGTAATCAGAGAACAAATTGGCAGGTTATATTCAAAGATTTGTTCCCATACCAACTATCAACATTACAGTTTGATGCAACTGACAATGATATTCAATATATGACTGCAGAGGTTTCATTCAAGTATACGATGTATAATATTGTAGGTCCCAATGGACAACCTCTACATCCAATAGAATATAGAGTTGATTGATGCTATAATATAAAATAAAACGTTATTATGATTAGTCTAGAAGAAATCCAAAAGATGTGGAATATTGACTCACAAATTGATCCAGATAATCTTCACCAAGAGTCCCTAAAAATTCCAGTTCTTCACGCAAAGTACTATGACATCTTCAATAATATAATTTTATTGAAAGCGAAGGCAGAACAGCAGACAAAAAATATAAGACATAATCGTTACGAATACTTTTCTGGTAAAGCGGATCCAGATGTATATCAAGAAAATCCCTTTCCTAAAAAGATTCGTGATAAAGAAACAATGACGAAGTATCTGGATGCTGATGAAAATCTATCCAATGCTAAAATGAAGGTTGAATATTATGATACGATTCTAAAGTTCTTACAAGATATTCTAAAGATGATTCACAATCGCTCTTATCATATTACCAATTCAATTGAATTCATGAAGTTCCAGTCTGGATTGGGATGATGGAAGACTTTGAAGAACAATATCCAGATTATCAAATTGATATGAGAATACAAGACATTCGTCTTTTGCACTATTGTGTATTAAAAAGAATTGAACACTGGGAAGGTTCTCCCGCTAGACCTGCAGAAGAACAAGAACATTTGTGGTATATGAGAGACTCTCTATACAGAATAATTTTAGATTATCAGTTTCATAAGTAGTACTAAATATTCTTAGAATTTTATGATTCTATGAGTGACGTTAAGATACTGAAGAAGAATGAGATTTATATTAAATTAAAATGTGAACCACATATTCTTTATGAATTACAAAGATATTTTACGTTTGAAGTTCCGGGTGCAAAGTTCATGCCCCAAATGCGAAGCAAGCATTGGGATGGACAAATAAGATTACTTTCAGTTCATACTGGAGAGATATACGTAGGACTGTTAGATAAAATAATTGACAAATTAAAATTACACGGATATACTTACGAGTTTGAAAATAATAAGTATTATGGTCTCCCATTTGAAATCAATGAGGAGATAACAAAAGAAGGTGTCAAAGATTATATGGCATCGATCTGTACATTTACTCCACGTTCATATCAAATTGAGGGAGTAAGTGACGCTCTAAAGTATAACAGAAGATTATTGATAAGTCCAACTGCATCTGGTAAATCATTGATGATTTATTCAATTGTGCGATACTATGTGGATAAAGGTAAAAAAATTCTTCTAGTTGTTCCGACGACATCTCTTGTAGAACAGATGTATAAAGATTTTTTGGATTATGGTTGGGATTCAGATTCATACTGTCACAAGATTTATAGTGGAAGAGAAAAGTATCATGACTTACCAGTTACTATTACAACTTGGCAATCAATTTATAAATTAGACAGAAAATTCTTCGAGCAATTTGGTGTTGTTATTGGTGATGAAGCACACCAGTTCAAAAGTAAGTCCTTGATATCAATTATGTCCAAATTGCATCATGCCAAGTATAGATTTGGGTTTACTGGAACTTTAGATGGAACACAAACTCATAAGTGGGTGTTAGAAGGACTTTTTGGTCCATCATACAAAGTTACTAAAACTGCAGAACTAATGAAGACTGGACACGTTTCTCAGTTAGATATTAACTGTATAGTTCTAAAACATCCTCCTCAAAAGTTTGAAGTTTTTGAAGATGAGGTTCAGTTTATTATATCACATGATAAACGAAATAACTTCATTAAAAACTTGGTTTCAAAACTTGATGGAAACACTCTTGTACTGTTTTCACGAATCGAGGCACATGGTGAACCATTATTTAATTTAATAAATAGCAATGTAAGTGAAGGTAGAAAGGTATTCTTCGTTCATGGTGGAGTAGACACGAACGAGAGAGAAAGAATTAGAGCGATTACCGAATCAGAAAAGGATGCAGTTATTGTTGCTTCTTACGGTGTATTCTCTACTGGTATTAATATTAAGAACTTACATAATGTGATCTTTGCGTCTCCAAGTAAATCAAGAATACGTAACCTACAATCGATAGGTAGAGTTCTAAGAAAAGCAAAAGATAAAGACAAAGCAACATTGTATGATATTGCAGATGACTGCACGTACAACTCAAGAAAAAACTATACATTAAATCACTTCATTGAAAGAGTAAAAATCTACAATGAGGAAAGTTTTAATTACGACATAGTAACTGTAAATCTAAAGTAATATATGTTAGAAGAAGACTTTTTTGCAACAATCAAATTTAAAAATGGTGAAGAGATTTTTTCAAAAGTTCTCCCATCGATAGAAGAAAATAAAACTATCTTGCTACTAAGTAATCCAATTACCATAAGTGAAGCAACTAGTAAAAGAGGTAATCCTATGGGATATCGAATTGAACCTTGGTTAAAGACATCTAGTGATGATATGTTTGCTATTAACCTATGTGAGGTTCTTACAATGTCTGAATCGAAGGATGTTGAAATGATTTATATCTATCAGTCTTATGTAAGACAGAAGGACTCTAAAAAAACTAGAGGTAGAAATATGAATACTAAAGAGATGGGATACTTGTCTTCTGTAAATGATGCTAAAGAGATCTTAGAAAAGATCTTCAAAAACTCTACAGAACAAAGAGAGCTTTAAAGGCTACAACCCACCCTGTGAACCTTAACAAAGATATTGTAAAGCATTTCACTAGGTCTTGTCAAGTCTTGATTTATTGTAGAATCATGATATAATGTATACATAATGAACAAATAAGATATGGCAATAGGCACAACAATGACAAAAAGGAAAAGGTCAGTACACTATGTTAACAACAAAGAGTTCCTAGAAGCACTTATTGATTATAGACAACGTATAGTAATTGCTGAACAACGTGGAGATCCAAAACCACAAATTTCTAATTACGTTGGAGAGTGCTTTCTTAAGATTGCAACTCACCTCTCATTCAAACCAAACTTTGTTAATTATATCTTTAAAGATGATATGATTTCTGATGGTATTGAAAATTGTGTTCAGTATATTCACAATTTCGATCCTAAAAAGTCCTCCAATCCTTTTGCATATTTTACTCAGATCATTCATTATGCATTCTTACGTAGGATCCAGAAAGAAAAGAGACAATTGGAGATTAAGAATAAGATCTTAGAAAAGACTGGTTTTGATGAAGTATTCTCAGATGGAAGCACTATGATCGATGGAGAAAACTATAGTGACTATAATTCAATTAAAGATGCGGTGCACTCGAAGTTGAGAAATCAATGAAGGTTGCGATCATTACTGATACACATTATGGGGCAAGAAAGGGTTCAAAATTTATTCATGATTACTTCGAACTTTTTTATGATGATGTATTTTTCCCAACCTTAGAAAAGGAGGGTATCACTACTGTCATTCACATGGGAGATACCTTTGATAGTAGAAAATCAATTGATTATCAAAGTCTTGAGTGGTCAAAGAGAGTTGTATTTGATCGTTTGAAATCTTATGATGTTCATATGATTGTGGGTAATCATGATACATATTACAAGAACACGAATGACATAAACTCACCAGACTTACTACTTCAAACGTATAACAATATCAAAACTTACGGAGAAGCAAAAGAAGTCAATATTGGTGGATTAGACATCTTGTTCTTACCTTGGATTAATCAGGATAATCAAGATGAAACTTTCAAAAGTATTAAAAAGACAACTTGCAAGGTCGCGATGGGGCACCTTGAACTCTCAGGATTTAGAGTTAATCGACAAATCATCATGGAGCATGGTTTGGACGGCAAACTATTTGAGAAGTTCTCCCATGTCTTCTCCGGTCACTATCACACTAGATCGACTGATGGGCGGATATTTTATCTAGGAAATCCATACGAAATGTTCTGGTCTGATGTTGATGATCCTCGTGGATTTACAATATTTGATACTGAAACTCTAGAGATTACACACATAGATAATCCTCACCGTCTATTCTTTAATATCTACTATGAAGATACAAATTACAAATTATTTGATACTACAAAGTATAAGAATAAGATTGTAAAAGTTATTGTCAAGAAAAAAACCAATGCTAAGCAGTTTGATAAGTTCTTAGATAAGTTATATGCTTCTGACGTAGAAGAGATTAAAATTGTAGAAAACTTCAATTTTGTTGATATTGATGATATAGAAGATGAAGAAACTTTAGAATCTGAAGATACACTTTCCATCCTGAATAGATACATACAAGAATCTGATTTTGGAATGGATAAGTCAAAAGTTCAATCCATGGTCAAGGAAATCTATCAAGAAGCGTGCGAAATACTGTAACATGTATATATTAGCAGTTTTAGGAAAAGAAGAGAATGGTGCATATTCAGCGTCAAATGAAAAAGGTGATCAAGTTCTTTATTTGTTTGAAGAACAAGATGATGCTACTAGATTTGGTTTGATGTTGGAAAATAATCATGAGTATCCAGAAATGACTGCGGTTGAAGTTGACGATAATGCTATAATTAAAACGTGTGACAACTTCGGTTACATGTACATGATTATTACCAAAAATGACATTGTGATTCCTCCAAAGGATATTTTAAAAAATGATTTTATTTGAAACAATTAGGTGGAAGAATTTTTTAAGTACCGGGAACCATTTTACAGAAGTAAACTTCACTAAAACTGAAAATACTCTAATCATCGGTAATAACGGAGCAGGTAAGAGCACCATTTTGGATGCCCTTACTTTTGTTTTGTTTGGAAAGTCTTTCAGAAATATTAACAAACCACAACTAACTAATTCAATCAATGAAAAGGATTGTTTAGTTGAGATTGAGTTTAAGATTTCTAGTAGTGAATTTAAAATTCGTAGAGGAATCAAACCATCCATCTTTGAAATCTATAAGAATGGTGAGTTGTTCAATCAGGATGCTTCTTCATCTGAACAACAGAAATGGTTTGAACAAAGTGTTTTGAAGATGAATTTCAAATCATTCACTCAGATTGTGATTCTGGGAAGTAGTAACTTCGTTCCATTTATGCAACTGAGTGCTACCAATAGAAGAGAAGTTATTGAAGATTTATTGGATATTAAAATCTTTTCTTCAATGACTAATATTGTGAAGGAAAAGATTCGTTCAATAAGAGACGATGTTAGAACACTTACTCTAAAGAAAGAATCTCTTCAAGATAAAGTCAGAATGCAAAACGATTTTATTCAAGAGATTGAGAGTCGCAGTAAAGAAGATATCACAACAAAGAAGGGATCGATTACCACTTTGATGGAAGAAGTTTCTGAGTATATGGATCAAAATTCCAAGACCCAGGTAAATATCGAATCTCGCACTAAAGAACAAGAGAAAGTAATTGGTGCAGCAGATAAGTTATCAAAACTAAACACACTTAAGGGTCAGATTACTCAAAAAGTAACTACTATTACTGAAGAGCATAAGTTTTTCACTGAAAATACGGTATGCCCTACTTGTCATCAAGACATAGAAGAAGAGTTTCGTGTAAATAGAATTAGTGACGTTCAAAATAGAGCAAAGGAACTAAAAGATGGTTATGTGAAACTTGAAGAAACAATTAAGTTCGAAAAAGAGCGAGAACGTCAATTCAATATTCTTTCGAAGGAGATCACAAAACTAACGCATGGCATTTCTCAAAACAATACTCGGATCGCTTCACATCAGAGAAGAATCCAAGATCTTGAATCGGAAATTCAAAGAATTACCGACCAACTACAGAATTCAAGTACTGAGTATGAGAAGTTAACCAAGTTCCAGGAAGATCTAGAAAATTCCGATACTAATCTTTCTGAGAAAAAAGAAACAATTGCATACTACGATTTTACTCAGAGTCTTCTAAAAGACTCAGGTGTGAAGTCCAAAATTATACAGAAGTATCTTCCGTTGATTAACAAACAGGTGAATAGATACCTGCAAATGATGGACTTCTACATTAATTTTACTCTTGATGAAGAGTTTAATGAATCGATTCAATCTCCTATCCACGAAAATTTTTCATATACTTCTTTCAGTGAAGGAGAAAGACAAAGAATTGACCTGGCACTTCTGTTCACATGGAGAGAAGTTGCAAAGTTTAAAAACTCTACAAATACAAACCTACTCATCATGGATGAAATTTTTGATAGTTCTCTTGATGGGTTTGGAGTAGAAGAGTTCCTTAAGATCGTCAAGTACGTCATCGAAGATAGTAACACATTCATCATCTCACACAAGACCGATCTTCACGATAAGTTCGATAATGTGATAAAATTCGAGAAGTTCAAGGGATTCAGTCGCATTGTGCCATGACCACTCCAAACTGGCAACACAATTCTGGTAAAGACCAGAAGAGAAAACTCAAACCACAGGCGATGCGTGCCCGACGTGAAGCACTGCGCCAATTCAAGAAGCGTCACAAGACCTCGCCCCAAAGGCGGGGTTCTTTTGTATTATATGGTCATTCGGAACAAACCAATGTCTGTCAAGTTTGAAATCAAAGGCACTCTCGCCCGTCTGCTTGCCACCGAGGACATCGCTGTTGAGCATAAGAAGGTAGAGACTGCACAGTTCAATGTCCATACTCGCGTCCTTATTCTTCCCATGTGGGAAAATGCGAGTAACGCTGTCTATGACATGCTGGTGGGACATGAGGTTGGACATGCCCTGTACACTCCCAATATGAACTGGTTAGGTCAATATAATACCACTCCAGTCATTGTGAACATCATAGAGGATGTCCGCATTGAGAGGAAGGTTAAGCAGAGATATGGTGGTCTTAGTAAAGATTTCTACAAGGCATATCATGAACTTTCTGACATGGACTTCTTTGCCATCAAGGACATAGATGTCAATGGAATGAGTTTCGCTGATCGTATTAATCTACATTTCAAGATTGGTGCATTTGTTTCCATTGAATTTACTAATCATGAGAAGACTATTCTCCGTCAGATCTCTGATTGTGAGACCTTTGAGGACGTTCTGAGGGTCTCTGAGATCGTTTATACCGAGTGTATGAATGAAGTGGAGGAGCAGACGAATGAGGTTCCTATGCCGAGTAATGGCAGTCCTGATGCTGATCAATCTCAAGGAAGTGGAGAGAGTGATGAAGATGAATCTACGGAACCAGAATCTGGTGAATCGTATGGTGGTGCTGCATCTTCTATAGACCAAATTGAGGATGATGAAGATGAGGAGGAGGTTCAACCTCAACCATCACCAGCAGGATCCCACACAACTGAGTCCCTAGAAGAAGCACTGAAAAAACTCAACAATCCCAACGCTGTTGAGAATATTTACATTGAACGTCCAAAGATGTTCTTAGATCGTCTGATTATTCCTAATCAAAAAATCCATGAGGGTTGTGAACAGTATTGGGAAGAGCGACAGTCTCATATTGATGAATTGTATCCAGATATGGAATATGACATCTTTGCTAATGGTGATCTGGATTACATAAAGTTTAAGAAAGATGCACAGGTAGAAGTAAACTACATGGTCAAGGAATTTGAATGCAAGAAGTCTGCTACCGCATATTCTCGTGCAACTACCTCTCGTACTGGAGTCCTGGATTGTTCCAAACTACACACTTACAAGTACAACGAGGATCTGTTTAAGAAGGTGACTATTCTTCCTGAAGGAAAAAACCATGGTCTAGTTTTTGTTTTGGATTGGTCTGGTTCAATGGGTAATGTCCTATTGGACACCATGAAGCAATTGTACAATTTGATGTGGTTCTGTAAGAAGGTTGGTATTCCTTTTGAGGTGTATGCGTTTACCGCTGATTACCCTAAGGAGAATATGTATCAACTCTCCTACGAAAAAAAAGAAGGCAATATCTATATCCAAGAACATGTGTCTTTGATGAATCTGTTTACGAGCAAGGTATCGACTCGTCAGTTGGAAAAGCAAATGATTAACATTTGGAGAGTTGCTTCTCGATATACTAAATCAAATTATAGTCATCATGATATTCCTGTGGGACTTTCTCTTTCTGGAACTCCTTTGAATGAAGCAATTCTCGCTTTGTACCAGATTATTCCTCAATTCAAAAAAGACAACAATGTTGAGAAGGTTCAGTGTGTAATCCTTACCGATGGTGAGGGATATGGAATGCGCTACCATACTATGTTCTATCGTCACTGGGAGGAGGAACCATCTCTTGGTCTTCGTGGTGCAGAGTCGCAGGATAATATTGTCTTTCGTGATCGTAAGACCGGTAAAAATTACAATATGAATACTGGACTAGGTGACAATACAGACATTCTTCTCCGCAATCTGAAAGACAACTTCCCACAGATGAACTTGATTGGTATTCGAGTTCTTGCTCCTCGTGATAGTGGTGGATTCATCCGCAAGTATACTGGGTACTTTGGTGATGAGTATGATAAACTCATGTCTGTCTGGAAGAAGACTAAAACTATGAATATCAAGAGTAGTGGATATGATGCATACTTTGGTCTCTCTTCAACTGCTCTATCTCAGGACGATGAGTTTGTAGTTCAAGATAATGCTACTAAGAGTCAAATCAAGAATGCATTCATCAAGAGTTTGAAGAACAAAAAACTAAATAAAAAAATCTTGTCTGATTTTATTCAACTTGTCGCATGACCACTTGAATAACTGTCACAAGGGTCTCTGACGAGACCCTAGGCATCCCTTATACTATTCACAAGCGATCCAACAAACAATGCTTTCGATGACCAACGATCAACTGATCAACTCTCTAAAAGAAACCTATGGTCCTGAAATCACTGCTTCTGATGTTCGGGCATACTGTGCCATGAACGATGTGGTATATCAGACTGTAACTCGCCGCCTGGAAGAATATAAGACCTCTCGTGGTCGTTGGAATCTTGAAATTGCTCGTGGTACTGTCGAGACTATTGAGAAGACTTTCAATGCTCCTCCCGCAATGCCAGCGGTTGAACAGAACTTGATTCCAGAGAAAGATTCCAACTTTGTTCCTTTTGGCGGATTCCGTGATCTCAAAAAAATCATCCAATCCAAACTATTCTATCCTGCATTCATTACTGGACTCTCTGGTAATGGAAAAACCTTCTCTGTGGAGCAAGCATGTGCTCAACTGGGTAGGGAACTAATTCGTGTAAATATCACAATCGAAACTGATGAAGACGACCTTATTGGTGGGTTCCGCCTTGTTAATGGCGGAACAGTATGGCACAACGGACCAGTTATTGAAGCGTTGGAGCGCGGAGCAATACTGCTTCTGGATGAGGTGGACCTTGCATCTAATAAGATTCTTTGCCTTCAGTCCATCTTAGAAGGTAAGGGAGTCTTCCTAAAGAAGATTGGTCGGTTTGTGCAACCTGCCAATGGATTCAATGTCATTGCTACTGCCAACACTAAGGGTAAGGGTTCTGATGATGGACGTTTTATCGGTACTAATGTTCTGAATGAAGCGTTTCTTGAGCGTTTCCCTGTGACCTTTGAGCAGGCATATCCCAGTGCTGCCATTGAGATGGTGATTCTTCAGAACACGGCAAATGAACTCGGTGTTGACAACGAAGACTTCTGTAAGCGTTTAGTTGACTGGGCAGACGTTATTCGTAAAACCTTCTTTGCTTGTGACGGAACGCTGGAGGAGATTGTCAGCACTCGTCGTCTGGTTCATATCATCCGTGCATATGCAATCTTTAACGACAAGCAGAAAGCACTGGAGATGTGCCTCAACCGCTTCGATGATCATACCAAGAGTGCCTTCATGGAACTGTATGATAAGGTCGATGCTGACTTCAACCTTGACGTAAACGAGTTATCCTGATATAATTATGGTTAACTCGTGGTCTCTCCTATACGATGAATTGAACATGGATGAATACCCATATCCTGAGATTACAGTCTCACAAAAAACAACTATGGATTATGGATTGGATGAATATCCATATCCAGATTACACTGAACTACCAACTGACGATGGTATCCGCCCGTGGGGGCATAGTGATTATGAATTCTTGATTAACAACCCTACTATGAATAAAGACTCCAACCGATACAAATATAGTGAGGCAGAAATCCTCAAAGAACTTTCAGATTACATTTCAGGAACATATCAACAGCACTATTCTGCTGGTGATGATAAGATTCAGACTCTTGATCTTATCGAAGCTTGTGGTGATGGTGAGGCATTCTGTCGCAGCAACATCCTCAAGTATGCGTCACGATATGATAAGAAGGGCACTGCCCGTCGTGACATTATGAAGATCTTGCACTATGCTGTTCTTCTAATGCATTTTAATGATAAAAATGCAAAAAGTGAAATCTACCCTCAGTGAATATGAAACTATCTGATAATACTCTCAATCTTCTCAAGAACTTTTCTTCCATCAATCCTTCTCTGCTTTTCAAGCAGGGTAACAGTCTACGCACAATGTCCGTAGCAAAGAATATTCTTGCTGAAGTGGAAATCGTCGAGGAGTTTCCAAATGATTTCGCTATCTACGATCTCAACCAGTTCCTCAACACTCTGAATCTTCACAAAGATCCAGAACTGGACTTTACTAATGGGTCTTATGTTACTATCCGTGAAGGTAAAACTCGTTCTAAGTACTTCTTCGCTGATCCTAATGTAATCGTTGCTCCACCTGATCGTGAACTCAAACTTCCTTCTGAGGATGTTTGCTTTGAGATGAACTCTGATCATCTATCAAAGATCATGAAGGCATCTGCGATTCTTCAACTCTCCGACTTATCTGTAGTTGGTGAAGCAGGTGTTGTTAAAATGGTTGCACGAGATAAGAAAAATGACACTTCTCACGATTTCTCAATCATCGTGGGTGAAACTGAAGATGATTTCTGCTTCAACTTTAAAGTAGAAAATATTAAGATTCTTCCTGGATCTTATGAAGTTGTAATCTCAAAGGACCTTCTTACTCGGTTTGTATGTAAAGATTATAATCTTACTTACTTTATCTCCTTGGAACTAGATTCTCCTGGATTTACCACTCAAAACGCTAAGGAATTAGTTACTGCTTGATGACGGCAAATCGAATGCGTGTAATGGGAAGTATCTGCCTGATTGTTGGATACTTCCTTGTTTTGTATGTTTCAGTTTATTGGGGTTGTTGGATTAGATTGATTGGTAACTTGGCAATGATGCCATTTGCCATCAAAATCAAAACCTGGGATATTGTTGGACTTGAAGCATTCTTTTCTACAATTGATATATCTAAAATTATTCAACTCTCATTATGACTGACTGGAAAAAACTTTATTCTGCTCTTCCCGAAGAAGAACTTGATAAGATTGCAATTCTTCGTGTGATGGAATGTACCAATGGTATTATCCAATATGCACATAGAGATAATGCAAATTACAAACTTCCTATTGAGGAAACGAGGAAGGCAATGAAGTTCAGTATGTCATCCATTAAGAATATGCAAATTCCTCTTAGAGATGAAACAATCACCTTTGCTCCTGAGACTGAAGATCTTATGAGACAAGCAAGAGATTTTTACATCAAAGGAGCAAAACAAGGTGACGATGATGCTTACGAAGAGTTCATGTCTATCTCCAAAGCAACTGCACAAGTAGTAGGTAAAGAACGAATCTTTAAGGCATGTGACATTCTTGAGGAGCAGGTTGACGCCTTTCCTGATGGATGTATGATATGGGGTGTAGAATACTTAATGCAGTTCCTATGAACATCTTTGCAACTGATCAATCTCCCCAAATATCTGCCAATGTATTGCCAGATAAACATGTTGTAAAAATGCCACTAGAGTGCTGTCAGATGCTCTCTATCATCTATTCAAAGTGGTATTATGACTGGGGTCCACTCCGTAAAAAGGATGGAAATTACTATGCAACTATCAAAGGTGCATTTCGTAATCATCCCTCAACAAAGTGGGCAGCAACTAATGTATACAATACGGCATGGTTGATTCAGCATGGATGTGCTCTAACTAGTGAGTATAATAGGAGATATAATAAGATACATTCTTGCACAAAGACACTGTTTGAAGCAAAGAATATGTTTCATAGAGAGACTGAAATGGCAATCACTTGTCATTGTATGGCATCAAATTTTGCTCGTGCGATGCCTGATGAATTTAAATACGACGACAGTATAGATACTTTTACTGCATATAAAATGTATATTAGTAGCAAACCCTGGGTAAAGGACAACTACTTGCGTATACCGGAGAGGAGACCAGAATGGGTATGACTTATATTCCAGAAGAGCAATATCAGAAGATTATTTCGCAAGTCCCAATCTTTTGTGCAGACTTTCTTGTTCGTTGTGGTGATGAATATCTCCTATTGAGAAGGGAGAACGAACCTCTTAAAGGAACTTACTGGCCCGCTGGAGGTAGGTTAATGTTCAAGGAAACTCTTGAAGAATTTGCCTACCGAGTCCAGATGAGGGAAATGGGAAAACACCTTCCAGATTTTAAACTGATTGGGTTTTCTAATTATTTCTTTCCTGATGTAAAGGATAAGCGTGCAACACACACTCCAACTATGCTATACTTGGTAGAAGTTGATGAAAAATTTGATCCAGAGGTCGATGATACACACTCGGATTTTATCTGGTCAAAAGATCTTCCAGAAGAATTACAAAAACAAACAGAGTTTATAAGAAATGAGTAGCGTTCAGTTTCGTAAGCATCGGGTATTTCGCGAAACTCCTGATGTTGTTTTTTATGACATCTCTGTGGACGATTCAAATGCTTCAGACCTTGTAGTTCACGAGGGACCGGCAATTTCTCCACCAGATGATGTTATTGGTGCAAAGCAGTTTTATATTCATTATCATCAGACAGATCACAACCGTGTTCTCTCTGGAGAAAGGGTATTTGAACTTGTAAACTTGGAATGGAAATTCCCATATCATATTGTTCACCTAAATCGTCAAAGTGGTGCTCTAGTTGTTCCTATTGGAACTTATCATCGTAGTATATCTGGTGATGGTGGATCTATCGTGATTAACCAAGCAATCAGGGACGATGTGTTCAATCCAGATACGGAATTTATTCCGGTTTCTGCTGGACAAGATGCCGACCTTTATCGTATACTGGCACATGAGAAACCTGTAATTCACAGTCTTGGTGAGTAAAGGTAAATTTATTTTGGATTATGAATATGAGTGATTTTATTTGGGTTGAAAAGTATCGTCCTAAGACGATTCAAGAATGTATCCTTCCAAAGGAAACAAAGAAAACGTTCCAGGACTTTCTAAATAGGGGTGAGATCCCAAACATGTTACTTGCTGGTCCTCCTGGAATCGGCAAAACTACAGTTGCAAAAGCACTGTGTAATCAGTTGGGATGCGATTACTTAGTTATCAATGGGTCAGATGAAGGAAGATTCCTGGATACTGTCAGAAACTCTGCGAAGAACTTCGCTTCGTCCGTTTCGCTTCAAGGTTCTGGCAGACACAAAGTCATTATCATTGATGAAGCGGATAATACAACCAATGATGTACAACTCCTCTTACGGGCTTCTATTGAGGAGTTTAATCGAAACTGCAGGTTCATCTTCACCTGCAACTACAAAAACAAAATCATTGCACCACTCCACTCCCGCTGCACAGTCGTCGAGTTTGCCGTCAAAGGAAAAGACAAGGCAAACCTTGCTTCAGAGTTTTATAAGCGGATTCAAGGCATTCTGGAGACCGAGAATGTGGAGTTCGAACCGAAGGTTCTGATTGAACTGGTTAAAAAGCATTTTCCTGATTGGCGTCGTGTTCTAAACGAGTGTCAGAGATACTCTGTTGGTGGAAACATTGATTCTGGTATTCTTGCTTCCTTTTCTGATATCGCAGTTGAAAGTCTTATTAAGAACCTTAAGGAAAAGAACTTTCCTGAAGTACGTAAGTGGGTCGTTAATAATTTAGACAACGATACTTCTGTACTTATGCGTCGTATTTACGATACCGTTTATCAATCCTTGGTTCCTTCTACTATTCCTGCTGCTGTTCTTGTTCTCGCTAAGTATCAGTATCAGGGAGCATTCGTTGCCGACCAAGAGATAAATATGCTTGCTTGTTTAACCGAAATTATGGTGGAGTGTGAATTTAAATGATTGAATTTTTAATTGCTTGTTCCCCTGTTATTGTTCCACCAGGAATGTATGGTCCGCCACCTGGATTGAGGTCTAACTGTGGTCCTGGTGACATAGAGATTGTAGAAGGCGTCCGAAAATCAAAAAAAAGTAGAGTGGGAATTCCTACACAGCATCTTACTATTCTCGATTGGAAAATTTCATTATGATTATTTCAGATAAAGCATATTCAGAACAACGCAAAGATCGTATGCAAAATGCGATCGATGATTATCTTAACGATGATAGAGTATCAGTAAAACAAACGTATGAAGAGATGCTATCTAGCATCGATGATGTGATAGAATATCACAAGAATGCATACTGTCGTGCTATGTCTCTTCGAGATTTAATGGTGGGTAATCGGGAAGTTGAAATTCATCATCTACCAGAAAGATATTGATTAGATGATGACTGCATATCAACTATTCCCAGAAGAAAGTATATTTGATGAGATTGCTACTAAACCATGCCACATTTGTGGAACTGTTCTTCCACTTACCCAATATCATAAAAATGTTAGAGCAAAGGATGGTAGGGAGCATAGGTGCCCAAAGTGTCGGAATAAGGGTGGACTAGTTGATTCTGATGGTGCTAGAAGACTTAGAGAAAGTCTTGGTGTAAAGCAAGTTCCTATTGGAACTCCATGTGAAATATGTGGCAAAAGTCATTTGAGGTTATCCTTTGATCATTGCCATAAAACCAATAAACATCGTGGTTGGTTGTGCACTAAATGTAATACAGCATTGGGTGCTCTTGGTGATGATGTTGAATCTATTATGAATGGAGCAATTGAATATTTGAGGAAGTTTGAAGATGCTCAATGAGAATGATGCAGTATGGGCAGCAGATCAATTTATTGAATATTACTCTCAGTTCAATAGAATTGATGACTATCTTCGTTTTGTGAAGACAAGTAGATTGCAGGTTAAACCAAAATTGTTTGGACCAGAGGATCAGATCTTTTCTGATTTTGATATGCATCCAAATGATATGAATTTTTGTATCCATGTAGTTGATACTAGTCATAGAGCAATGACTAGATATAATCAAGATCTATATTCAGAAATTCTGAACGATACCGCTTCAAATCCTATTGAGGAAGCAATTCCTGGTAGAACTTTGAAGTGGATTGTTGTAGAAACCAACACTGGAAAGATTGTTGGTGTTGTCCGTTTTGGATCTCCTACTATCAACAGTAAACCAAGAAATGAGTACTTTGGTGAAATTCTTCCTCTTACTCACATTAACAAGCACTTTGTTATGGGTTTCAATATTGTACCAACTCAACCTTTTGGATTCAATTACTTAGGTGGTAAACTTCTAGCATTACTAGCATCATCAAATGAATTGAAGCGGCAGTTTGATGATAAGTATGGTACGGATCTTACATGTTTTGAAACAACCTCATTGTATGGGACAACGAAAGGAGTTTCAATGTATGATGGTCTTAAACCTTATATGAGACATATTGGAGATACTGAAAGTAAATTCCTACCACTCTTTCATGATGATTACTTTAGAGAGATGTTCTGGTGGTTTAATAATAATGCCAATGGTGGGAAAAGACTCATCTCTGCAGATAAGTCATCAAAGAAACTAAAGATTCAGACTAAGATGATCTCTATCATCAAGAACTCTTTGAAGGATGAAGATAAACTAAAACAATTTAACGATTGTATTGAACATGCAAAATCTCTTACTGAAAAGAAGAGATATTACATTTCCAACTTTGGATATGAACCTGAGGAAGTTATCGCTTGGTGGAAGAAAAAAGCAACCAAGAGATATGAAAAATTAAAATCTCAAGGACGTGTGAGAACCGAACTTGAACTATGGAAACCTGGAAACGATTTGGAGATTATTAGATAATGGAACTTAAAGATTGGTTGAACTCAATTAATTTGACTAAAAATAATCTCATTGAAGATGATCCGTCAGTAATCAAGGACTATCCACCATACATTGTTAATAGGTGTTTCTCTGGACATTTGGACTGTATTTTTTATGCAAATGAAATGAATATTTACAACTCACTCCCCAAAGACATGCAATATTCTTTTTATCTAAATAGTCTGAGGAAAAAGAAGAGGTTTTCTCCCTGGATCCGAAAAGATAAGGTTAGTGATCTTGAGTGCGTAAAGAAATACTATTCATATAGTGATCAGAAGGCATTGCAAGCATTGAAGATTTTATCAAAAGAACAAATTAAATTTATTAAATCAAAACTTGACACTGGTGGCACATGAACAATCAAACTATGGAACCGCAAGTAAATTGGAATCCCTCCATGATGGTGGAGGTTTCTCTGAATGAACCAGACGATTTCTTGAAGGTTCGTGAGACGCTAACCCGCATCGGTGTCGCCTCTAGAAAAGAAAAGAAGTTGTACCAAAGCGCACATATTTTACATAAGCAAGGTAAGTATTATATTACTCACTTTAAAGAACTATTCGCACTTGATGGTAAACATGCAAATATTACCGTTAATGATATACAGAGGAGAAATAGAATTATTCGACTCCTATCTGATTGGGGACTCATTGCAGTCTTAGTTGATGAGCAGATTCTTGACATTGCACCACTCAATCAAATCAAGGTCATTGCTTACAAAGAGAAAAGTGAATGGCAATTAGAACAAAAATACAATATTGGTTCTAAGAAAAAGAAAGTGGAAGGGGAATAAATAGATTTGAGACTCTTTTCGTGCGGTCTCTACGAAAGTCGGAACACCATATAAGAGTATACGGTTATCACTGTATACTCTTTTTTCGTTTTATGATATAAATAATATTGGATGCCTTCGGGGTCCACACAATCAAATCTCGCTTTTCAAGGAGAAGTAAAATGGGTAACCTCACACGCTATACAGCGACAGATCTTCCTGCGCTCATTGAACGTATAAATAAATACAGTATAGGCATGGATGAAACATTCGATAGACTGTTTAAGCAGCACGAAACGTCATCGAATTATCCGCCATACAATCTAATTCAGGTCAGCAATGTAGAGTCTCTGCTTGAGTTAGCACTCGCAGGATTTAAAAAGGAAGAAATTAATGTCTACACACAAGACGGAAAACTTTTTGTCGAAGGACAAAAGGAAGATGTTGAGTCCAGCACAGATTACCTCCATAGAGGTGTGGCTCAACGAAGTTTCACAAGAGCATGGACTCTCAGCGATGAAACGGAAGTTGGATCAGTTACTTTTGAGGATGGGTTATTAAGTATTGTTCTTGGTAGGGTTGTGCCAGAACATCATAAAAGAAAAGTTTGGTTGTAATCGAATTGTGTGCTACAATTGGAGGGTCAACTGACCCTCTTTTTTTATGGATAAAATTGACACACAAGGAATGAGTGTTCCTTCTGAAGGTATTACTCATACTAAGAGAGAATATCCTCCACTTGTCATACCCAAACGTACAATCTTTACACGAGAAGAACGTATTGAGTTAAAACAAATTATTAATGAAGCACTTGACGAGAGGGAGAGTAAAAAATGAAACATTATAATAACTACTACGTCAAGTTTGATGATGATGAACTACGACAGATCTTGGAAGAGATTAGTAGTGAAGAAGTCAAAGAAAGAATAAGAAGTGCATTGGGGGAGACTATTGATCCCATAGATAAGTTCCATGCAACTATCGCATATTATAATAATGAAGTTTAAAGCATTAGTATTCATCCGACTACGATCACAGGTTGATGACTCAGCAGGTAATGCTGTGAGGGATGCCTGTAAGAGACTGTCCGAGTTAGATATCAAGAAACTTAGACTTGGTAAGGTCATCGATGTTTGGTTGGAAGCAGAGACCAGAGAGTATGCTGAGAAAGAACTTGAAATGTTATCTGATAGATTCCTTGCCAATACAGTCATGGAAGACTGGGACTATGAACTGACTGAGATTGAAACATTCCCTAAAGGTATTGAAGCATGACCGATTTTAACGCACCAGGATCTAATAAGATAGGACTCACTCCTGTATTCAAAGATTTTGTAGTTAATTTACAGATAGATAATGTAGTGAAGATATTAGATGCTGATATCAAGCGTTGTCGTGTTTACAATAGCGACAATCGAGATGAAGTATATAATCAAATTACAATTACATATAAAGATGAGGTCAATTGATGGAAGTAATCGTTGAAGGCAAAGTTAAAACTGTTTATCAGGGTGATGATGCAAAGCAGGTTATCATTGAGTATCACGATAAGGTAACCGCAGGAAACGGAGAGAAAGAAGATCATCCTTTAGGAAAAGGATCTCTCTGCTGTAGTATCTCATCTATCATCTTTGAAAAACTTTCCAAAGAAAATATCCCAACTCATTATATTAATATGGTTGGTGCAAACAAGATGGTATGTAAAAAGGTAGGTATCGTTCCATTAGAAGTCATCTGTCGCAATCGTGCTGCCGGATCTATTGTTCGTGAAACAACTTTGGTAGAAGGTGCTCCACTACCACAACCGATTGTTGAGTTTTTCTTGAAGGATGATAGTAAGCATGACCCTCTACTGACACCAGACCGTGTGCGTTTGATGGGATATGATCCAGAACCTTTCATTGAGATGACTTTACGGATCAACGATTTTCTTCGTCAAATGTTCTACATCATGGGTATTGATCTTGTAGATTTTAAAGTTGAGTATGGATACACTGCTCATGGAGAGTTGTTACTTGCAGATGAAATCAGTCCTGATAGTATGAGACTATGGAAGATTGGCAGTGACGAAAGATTTGATAAGGATCTATTCAGGAATGACGAAGGTGATATCGTTCCTGCCTATCGTGAGATCCTTGACCGATTACAACCATTGGCAATTCAATAAATATAACTGAATATCGTCGCCGCG
>VMHT01190792.1_pt1 | contig 69055 bp, 58 predicted proteins | sample 4693611 | NCBI WGS metagenome assembly VMHT01 (sample SAMN12280063, study PRJNA550983) | marine metagenome | isolation source: seawater sampled from same location over 5 years 0.02-0.2 micron viral filtrate | place: USA: collected off the coast of southern California halfway between the port... ...
CGCACTATATAATGGTGGCGTATGGGACCTTGTTATTCTGCACCCTCCTTGCACTTATCTGGCTGCTTCTGGATTACATTGGAATAACAAAATTGAAGGCAGAGCTGAAAAGACAGAAGAAGCACTTAGATTTATCACACAACTCTGGAAAGCCCCGGTAGAAAAGATGTGCATAGAAAATCCCGTAGGTTGTATTAACACTCGATTAGATTTTATGCCAAAACCTCAGTATGTACAACCCTACAACTTTGGAGAGGATGCATCAAAGAAAACAGGATTATGGTTAAAAGGGCTGCCTCACTTAGAGCCCACAGAATATATTGAACCTAGATATGTAAACGATAAGCCCCGTTGGAGTAACCAAGGTGATACGGGGTATGATAAATTTGGTGGTGGTCAAGGCAAAGAACGATCAGTAACATTTTTTGGAATCGCTGCAGCTATGGCTTTGCAGTGGGGGTGAGAAAAATAAACCTTGACTTTCCACAACTTACATATTATAATTTCACAGAAATAGGAGGAGTTGAGAGATATGGGTAAAGAAATAACTCCAATATCTCCAGAAGGATTGGAAGTAGCGAATTGCTATCTGCAGTATGGGAACATACGAGCAGTGTGTGATTATTTACAAGTGCCTGAGAACAAAGTAGTCGAACTTTTAAATAAACGAGAAGTTAAAAAGTATATCGACACTGTGTATTTAGACATGGGATATCGTAATAAAAACAATATCGCTTCTGTCCTCGACGAAATGATTGCCAGCAAACTAGAAGAAGCTCAGGAAAGTGGAGTGTACTCAAATAAGGACTTGGCCGACTTACTTCAGATGGCTCACAAGATGCGAATGGATGAAATTAAAGCACAAGCAGATCTAGTAAAAGCTGAAACTACAAACATAAAAACTCAAAATAACGTACAAATAAATGAGAGTCTACCCTTCGGCCAAGGTAACTACGGAAAGCTGATGGAAAAGCTTCTCAAGGAGGATAAATCCTAATAGAGAAATTCCATGCTCGCAGAAATTGCGATCGCAAATGCAGCTTTTGGCGTAATTAAAGAAGCAATTGGCAATGGTAAAGACCTGTATGAGATGGGCGGCGTTGTTGCACAATTTTTTGACCAAAAAAATGCCTTGCAGAAAAAGTCAAATGCAAAAGGGTATAAAAGCGATATGGAAGCCTTCATGGAACTTGAGAAAATCAAGGAAATGGAGGAGCACTTAAAACAACAGATGATCTGGGCAGGACGCCCAGGTATGTGGGACGACTGGCTAGCTTTTCAGAAAAAAGCTAAAGAAGAACGAGAAGAAAGAGAAAGAGAAGAACGCGAGCGAAAAGCTTACTATGCACAAATGGCTTTATACGTACTATACTCTATTTGTGGACTTGCGGTATTTGTCCCTGCTTTATTTCTTATTCTAACAATACTTAAACCATGAGCGATGATCTACAAAGGCAAGTCGACCACATTGAATCTGAACTACAAGTTCATGCAGCTCAGTGTGAAGAGCGATGGAAAACTATATTTACTCGAATAGAAAATGTTGAAGATACACTTGCTCGAATGGAAAACAGAATTATAACTGCTTCAGGCATAATTATAATGTTTCTACTAGGATTAATTGCAGCGCAGGTAATGTAATGAGACGAGGCAGAGAAAAAGACTTAGAAAAGTATATCAATGTGAGAATTGCCCAACTTAAACAAGATATGGAAAAAGCTCACGATGATTACGATAAGCAATGGTACAACCGTATCATCCAAGAACTATGCTGGGTAAAAAGTCAGCAACACAATTGCTACTTTGATGAACTACAAAATTGGAAGGATAACTATTCGTACCTTCCCTAGACGCGAAAGCGCAGAGAAATAAGATGGCTTACGGGTATGGTAACGGCAAAAAGAAAAAGAAGAAAAAGAATGGTAAGAAGAAAAAGTCAATGGGTGGATTGACAGCCAAGCAGAAAAAATTGCCGCCTGCTTTAAGAGCAGCAATTCTTAAAAAGAAGAAGCGAGGCAAAAAATGATTGACGTACTAATTGGTTGCGTTATAGGTTGGGTTGCTCATATTGCATGGACTAAGTGGGGTTCACTCTTAGTAGACTTAAATGACAAATGAGACGGCGAAATAGATACTCAACATCAGCCGCTGCTCGACGAAGAGCAAGAAAACTAGGACTTCGCGGTGTGCACTCCCACGGGAAAGGAAAGAAAAAAATTTATATGCCGGGAAGAACCCATGCAGCGTATGAAAGAGCGCTGAGGAGAAAGCGACGTGGCAGTAAAACGAAGAAAGGCTATTAAGAAAAAGAAAGCTGCACCAAAGCGAAAGCGAGCAGCAAAACCTCTTAGCGCAACAACTCAAAAAACTTTAAAAGCAAAGGCAAAAAAGACTCGATTCACTTATGGGCAGCTTGCAAAGGTATATCGTAGAGGTCAAGGAGCCTTCCTTTCTTCTGGCTCTAGGGCAGGAGTAGGAATGGCTGGATGGGCAATGGGTCGTGTAAACTCATTTATTCGAGGAGGGCATTCACAAGACAATGATATTAAGCGTGGAGCCAAGAAGCGTAAGACGGCTAAAAAGAAATGATATGGAAGTCAATTCTATTGCGGCTACAATACCTGAAAGCTATCAAAAAGATTATAAAGTTCAATCAGTTTCAAACGCACCCGATAATAAATATAAAGTAACTGATACTATTTATATGGTCGTTACTTACGACAGGAACGGAAAGCTTGATCAAAGCACTAATGTTCGTTATCTGGATTATATCATATGAAAAAGAAACGAGGCCCAGCAAAAGATAAAAAAACTAAAATACCTAAGAAGTATCTTAGCGGTACAAAAGGTAGTAAACGAACAGAGCTTGCAAGTCTCATAAAAAGAATCTCTAAACTTTATAAAGAAGGTAAAACTGTACCTCGATCCCTAATTAAACGACGTGTAGAATTAGGCAAGAAGAAAACAAGTGGTCGTAAAAAGAAGAGGTAAAAAGAAAGACTCAAGATTAAAAAGAGCGGGAGTGTCAGGGTATAATAAGCCTAAGCGTACTCCAGGTCATCCGAAAAAGTCACATATTGTTGTGGCAAAAGTAGGAGCTAAGATCAAAACTATTCGTTTTGGTCAGCAAGGAGCAAAAACTGCAGGGAAGCCAAAAAAAGGGGAAAGCGAGCGCACGAAGAAAAAACGCGCTTCTTTTAAAGCCCGGCACCGTAAGAATATTGCTCGAGGCAAGATGAGCGCAGCTTACTGGGCCGATAAAGTTAAATGGTAGGAGATACTATGAAATATTTTTTAGCTCTGCTAGCTATTGTTTCAACAAGTGTAGCAGCAGAAACCGTTATCAACTACGATGATGGGTCAACGTACACGCTCAAGGAAGGGCAAGAAATCTATATCAGTAATACTAATAGTTCGTTGTTTAAAAGACAACTAATGAAAAACAAGGACACGTTTTTTCGTGTACAAAAGCCTTGGACATCTAGAGACTACGTACCAGAACCACAAGATCCTTTTCAACCTGGGTCTCATGAATGGTGTAAAGCCTACGTTCCTTGGAGCGAAGGACTTACATTTGACATGATTACATGGCAACGGTACTGCGATACTGATAATGATGGAAAATATGGATGTGGAGATACTAATTTCGACTCATCCGAAGAGGGGAGTGTCTGCTCTCCATAGAGATATACCATGGCAGATGAAGAAGTAGTAACAGCGGATAAAGAAGTTGTTAAAAGAATGGACATCAATGGTGATGGTCATTTGTCCAAAGAAGAATACGAAATGGAACTAGAGTTTCGACGAAGGGAGCTAGAAGATGCCGATGCAATGCGAGACGCCCAAAGAAACATGGCTTGGTTTGCTTTGCTTGGCATGTTGGTATATCCTTTCGCTGTTGTTGGTGCTCAAGTTGCTGGATATGAGCATGCCGCTGATGTCCTTGGAGACATGGCCCCGACCTATTTTGTGGCTGTAGCGGGTCTTGTTGCAGCATTCTTCGGAGCTACTGCTTGGAGTAAAAAGTGATTCTTGATCTAATGGTAACATTCTGGCAGCCAGTAGTTGTGGCTGCCATTATTTTAATAGCTTTTGTTATTAACATATTTGATGGGCAAGGGGAAGACCGTATTGGTTTCGAGTATGTAGAGATGCCCATGTTAAAACCTATAAAAATTTGCACAGCAGATAAAGGGTTTTGGAAAGCAATTTGGCTATGGCTTACTGGAACTCGACGCTGGCAGCTAATAGAAGATTGGTATTATTTTCTAGATGGAGAAGAGTATGTTATTGAGAAAGGCTTTGAGTTTGATGGTGCATCAGTACCTAAGTTTCTTGCAATGTGGCTTTCGCCCGTTGGAGTCTTGCTTATGGGTGGTCTTGTTCACGATTATGGGTACAAGTACGCTGAGTTGGTAAAATGTGAAAAAGGCGAAGTGCCTAAAACACAGAAAGAGATGGATATAATTTTTCGAGATATTTGTATAGAACAGAATGGATTTAAAGTGTTAAATTACTTAGCTTTCTGGTCTTTACGATTATTTGGATTCGTTGCTTGGAATAGGCATAGGAAAAATGACTAAGATTGAACAAAAACAAGAAGAAGAATTAGTAACTGTTGGCATCTGGCCAAAAATTAAACACTGGTGGCGTACTCTTATTCGAGAAGAATGGGAGCTAACAATATTCTTTCCCGGAGATACACATTTTTTAGAGGATGGCTCAAGAATAGAAAGTGGATCTCCTAAAACTTATCGAGCAAAGCAATTGATAAAGATTAGTACAACTCATATTATTTTTGTAGATTTGCTTGGCGTAAAACATGAAATTAAAGTTGTAGCTCCTGTAGGATATGACTTAAGGAAGATATACTAATGTTAGGACTAATAAAAGCCATGCCCCTTATACTAGTTGTAGCCGGAGGTGCATACGCATACCATACTACAACTGTAAGTAAAGCAGAAGCAACAATCGCACAGCTTGAAGCAAATAATGTAATCTTAAAAGAAAATACATCAAAGCTAGAAACAGCCCTGGAAACAGAAACCGCTTCAAGAGAACAAGCAGAAAATAATTTAAAAGTACAACTAGAAGCCGTTGGAAAACTTACTGAAGCAAATACTACAATGCAAGCAGAAATGGATGACTACTTATCTATTTTCAAGAGGCATGACCTTACTAAGTTAGCACGAGTAAAGCCCGGGCTTATCGAGCCTCGAATCAACAACGGCACGAAAAAAGTGTTTGAACAGATAGAAAAAGACAGTGAAGAGGTGGAAAATGCGGACAGCAACTAGTTTTTTAATTATAGTATTTTTATCTGGTTGTTCTTTTATGAAAAGTGACCCTTTGCCAACCCCGGAGCCAGTTATAAAAACTGTAACTGAATATAAAACACTGGAGATCTATCAGCCTCAACTCCCTAAAAAAATAGATTTGCAAGATGTAGAATTTTTTGTAGTGACAGAAAAAAATCTTGAAGAACAGATTGCAAAAATCTCAAAAATGCAGGGCGGAACATTTGTTATATTTGGAATGACGCCCCAAGACTATGAAAATATGGCGTTTAACTTACAAGAACTTCGTAGGTATATACGCCAACAAAAAGAAATAATTATCTACTATCGAGATGCAACAAAAGTAGAGCAGTAAATTATGACAGTACAAATAAGCAGAGCCGATATAGTATGGGAATCTCTGCTCGATTTACAATCTGAGACACGCTTCCTCAAGCTGCCAGTAGAGCCCTATTTAGAGCTGCTCGGCATAACTCCACTACCGTCCCAGGTAGCAATCATCAATGCGATAAATAATAATAAGTATCGCTTCGTTTGCGCGGCAGTATCACGTCGACAGGGTAAAACCTATATTGCAAACATTATCGGCCAACTAGTCTCCCTAGTTCCGAATTCAAACATTCTTATAATGTCTCCTAACTATGCGTTGTCTCAGATTTCTTTTGATCTTCAAAGGAACTTAATAAAACATTTTGACTTGGAAGTTGTAAAAGATAACGCAAAGGATAAAGTTATCGAACTGAGTAATGGATCGACAGTAAGAATGGGCTCAGTAAACCAAGTTGATTCCTGTGTAGGTAGAAGCTACGATTTAATTATCTTTGACGAAGCGGCGTTGGCAGACGGGCGTGACGCATTTAACGTAGCACTTCGACCTACTCTTGATAAGGATAACTCAAAAGCTATCTTTATCTCGACGCCTCGCGGCAGGAACAACTGGTTTGCAGAGTTTTTTGATAGAGGATTTAACGATGAATTTTCCGAGTGGTGCTCAATTCGTGCAACTTATATAGACAACCCACGAATGTCCGAGACTGATATTGCCGAAGCAAGAAAAAGTATGTCAGATGCTGAATTCAGACAAGAGTATGAAGCAGACTTTAATACTTACGAAGGTCAGATTTGGAACTTCAACCACGAAATATGTATAGCTAATAACGAAGCGTTGGATATCAGCGGTATGGATGTATTTGCAGGGCTTGATGTAGGTTATCGAGACCCTACTGCTTTTTGTGTAATTGCGTATGACTGGGATGAGCAAGTGTACTATGTACTTGATGAGTACATGGATGCTGAAAAAACAACGGAACAACATGCCGCTAAAATACAAGAAATGATAGATAAGTGGGAAATTGATTATATTTATATAGATTCCGCCGCACAACAAACTCGATTTGACTTTGCACAGAATTACGATATTTCTACTATAAATGCAAAGAAGTCAGTTTTAGACGGAATCGCACACGTAGCCGCTATAGTTGATAACGATAAGCTACTAGTCGATCAACGATCCGATCAAGTACTTTCTTGCCTTGATCAGTATCAATGGGACTCAAATCCAAATTTAGCTAGGGAGAAACCCAGGCATAATATGGCATCTCACATGGCTGACGCTTTGCGATACGCACTGTATTCATTTGAGACATCGCAGACCGGCTTTTAGTAATACCTCAGAAAAATAATGTTTGACAATTTATCTTACAGAGGCTATAATGCAAAGTATGAAAAAGCTCAAAAGAGATCCAGTGAAATACATAAGGGATCGAGCAAAATCAAAATACGAAAAAGAAAGTGAATGTTACATCTGCGGAACGGACTCTCAGTTAGATTTTCATCATTTTTATTCTTTAGCTCCCCTACTTAGACAGTGGCTAAAAGTAAAAACAAAAGAACGTCCAGAACATTATACTAATGAGTATATTGTCATTTGGAGAGATGAATTTATAGAAGATAACTGGGCAGAACTCTATGACCATACCGTTACTATCTGTCATGCACACCACATGGAATTACATAAAGTTTACGGAAGAAATCCCGGACTAGGAACAGCGACAAAACAAATGCGCTGGGTAGACATTCAAAGAGAAAAGCATGGCATGGTATAATAACATTTTTAGCGGAAAGAAGGATGAAGATTTAGAAGAAAAACTAAATCCAATTCAGCCATACTACGACAAAACTTCTGAACGCTCACGCGAGTTTACTTTTAATTATGAGAGAGCCTACGAAGAGCTCGAAATTGTAAACAGAGGCGTAAATTTAATTGTGGATGATTGTGCAGAAATAGACACAATCGTTCAACCTCTAGGTAGCTATCCTGGAATCGTAAAAGGCACTAAAGCTAGCAAAGTTTCAATTTTACTTAATAGAGAGCCAAATCCTTTTCAGGATATTTCTTCTTTTAGACGAAACTTATTCACAGACTACATCCTAGATGGAAACATTTTTATATATTTTGATGGTGCCCATGTGTACCATATGCCTGCAAGTAAAATGTCAATTCATGCAAGCAAAACAACTTATGTGGATCACTATAAATTCGAAGCTTCAGAAGAGCGTTTTTCTCCTAATGAGATTATTCACATAAAAGACAATTCATTTTACTCCATTTATAGAGGAGTGTCCAGACTAAAGCCGGCACTTCGAACAATGAATCTCATGAGAAGCATGAGAGATTTTCAAGATAACTTCTTTAAGAATGGGGCAGTTCCCGGGCTTGTACTAAAGTCCCCAAATACCCTCTCAGAAAAAATCAAAGAAAGAATGATTCAATCTTGGTCTTTACGGTATAGACCGGACGCAGGAGGTAGGAGACCCCTTATTCTAGATGGTGGACTAGAAGTAGACGAAATTTCAAATATAAATTTCAAGGAACTTGACTTTCAAGCAGCAATTGAAGAAAACGAAAAAATTATTTTGAAAGCTCTTGGAGTTCCCCCAATAATGTTAGATTCTGGAAACAATGCAAACATTCGACCAAATATGCGAATGTACTATTTAGAAACTGTTTTACCCATTGTAAGAAAAGTAAATGCAGCATACTCCAGATTCTTTGGATTTGTAATTAACGAAGATATTACAAACATTCCTGCACTGCAGCCTGAGCTACGAGACCAAGCAACTTTTTATACTTCTCTCGTAAATGCAGGAATCATTACGCCAAACGAAGCACGTACAGCTATGAATTTTGATGAGCTGCCCGATGCAGATGAAATTAGAATCCCTGCGAATATTGCAGGCAGCGCGGTTGACCCCGCACAAGGCGGTCGACCAGTAGAGCAAGAGGAAGATTAATGGCATCCAGAAATAGAATGCGACGTCAAGTTACTGCTAAATTAGTCCCCCAATTTAGAGATTGGGAACTACCACGTGACATTGACTACAAAAGTTACTGTGGTATTGTTGATAGGCCTGTTCTTCCAATAGAGATTCAAAAATCTTATTATAATTGGAAAACAGCAGTACTCTCTGTTGTACAGGCTGCTCCAGAAATTTTTAAGAAAAAGCCGGCTCCGACACCTAAAGCAGCACCTAAAGCAGCACCTAAAGCTGCACCTAAAGCTGATCCTTTGGAAAAACTGAGCCAAGCTGCACCTAAAGCAGAAGTAAAGAGTAAAGATAAATGAATAAGATTTTTAACCTAACTTCTACGTTCAAAGCTCTCGAGGATGATGACGGATGCGTTACCATTACTGGAATGGCTAGTACAAAAGACTTTGATCGGGCAGGAGATACAATTGTACCCGAAGCCTGGACAAAAGGCGGACTAAGTAATTTTGAGAAAAATCCAATTATTTTGTTCAATCATGATTATAACAAACCCATTGGCCGAGCCACTGGGTTAAAAGTTACAGAAAACGGACTAGAAATGAAAGCAAAAATTTCAAAATCAGCTCCTGATTCTGTTGCTCAACTTGTTAAAGAAGGTATCCTTGGAGCGTTTTCTGTCGGTTTCAAAGTCAAGGATGCTGATTACCTTGAAGAAACCGACGGATTAAAAATAAAGGATGCTGAGTTGTTTGAGGTATCAGTGGTATCGGTACCTTGTAATCAAGCAGCTACATTCTCTCTGGCGAAGTCTTTCGATTCTGAGCAGGATTATGAGGACTTCAAGAAAACTTTTAAAAGCGAGGAAGATTCCTCTTCAATGGAGAACGAAATGTCGGAAGAAACTAAAACTCCCGAAATCGACCTAGATGCTTTTGCTAAGAAGGTAGCGGAAGAGACTGCTGCTAAGATTGCAATTCGTCAGGCCGAAGAAAAAGCCGCAGCTGAGCAAGCTGTAGTTCAAGAACAACAAGAAATGGCTAAAGCCGCTGAAGCTAAAGCTCAGCAGGAAGAAGAAGTACAGGCAGCAATCAAAGTCGGTGTTGAATCCGGCGCTGATCGCCTCATGTCTGATATGGAAGCCAAGATGCAAGAGAAGGATGCTGATCTGAATAAGATTGTAGCAGAACACGCCGAAGTCCTTAAGGAGAAGCAGTCAGAGCTTGACGCAATGCGCGAGTCTAAGCGTGTATTCTCTGATCGTGATTCAGGAAATGTGGAAGCTTATGCAAAAGACCTCATGTATGCTCATATGCTGGGTGTTTATACGCAAAAAGGTTTTGACACTAACTATGCTCGAAATGTCTTCCAAAAAGCAGGTATTAGCTACCCCACGGGTGCTATTACAGGCGCTACGGATAACTTGCTTTCCTTGACTGTTTCAACTCAGATCGAGAAAGAAGTACAGTTTCAGTACAAAGTAGCTCAACTTTTCCGTGAGATTCAAATGAACTCTCAATCTATGGTTCTTCCCCTGCAAAAAGATACTAGCACTGCCGTTTTCCACACTGGCGGTGAGAGTGAGCTGGGTGTAGGCGGTACTGCTAACTCAGGCGCTGGTACAGGTCTTTCTGCTGCCGGTGGCACTGCAGGTACATATGCTGTTACACAATCAGTAATGCAAGCACATCGATTGATTTCAACCACTTTCATGGACAATCACATTGACGAAGAAGTTCTTGTAAATCTTCTTCCTATGTTGACTGAAGGTGTTGCACGTGCTCACGCAAAAGCAGTAGATAAGATGGTCGTACTTGGGGAATCTTCTCCTGCCATTACTGGCTTGGAAGGTGCAGCTCAAGCTTCTAACTATGGTGAGCTTGACCTTGACGGCGCTACTCTTGGTGCCACAGGTAACGACATTGACGCGGCTAGCCTGACTTCAGGTCTGCTTCTTGGCGCTCGACGTTCAATGGGTAAGTATGGTCTCGACCCTGCAGACGTAGTATATATCGTAGGCATGAACCGTTACTACGATCTGATTGCAGATGCAGGGTTTGCAGACATCACTGATGTTGGTTCAAATATTGCAACCAAGATCACTGGTAGCATTGGTGCTGTATACGGCTCGCCCGTAGTTCTTACAGACCATGTAGAAGCAGAATCTGCTGGTAACAGTGTTGCATATGCTGTGAATGTTGCTAACTATGTGATTCCTCGACTCCGCGGTGTAACCGTAGAGCAAGACTATGAGATTGCTCGACAGCGTCAGCTGATCGTTGCTACTCAGTCACTTGGTTTCCACGAGATGTTCGCTGCCTCGGGCACTGATCAGCCTTGTGTTAAAGTAGTATTCCAGGCTTAATATTAGCCTTGCAAACTGGGGAGGTTCGCCTCCCCAAGTTTTTATCATTTGACTTATGGCATTATTGATTACTTTACAGCAATTTAAAGATGCGGAGCAGATTACGAATCCAAGGGATGACTATAAGCTTTCTCGCATAATTGATTCTGTGAGCCAAATGGTAAAAACTTACTGTGGAAATAGTATTATTGACTACTATTCTACAAATTTTACAGAAGAATTTAGCATTAATTGGGGTACTCATGTAATTCAGCTAACAGAGAGTCCGGTTAATGCAATCGTTTCAGTTGAAAAAAGGGACACGGCAACGTCCAGCTACACTACTGTACCAACTACAGATTATTATCTAGACAAAAACACGGATAGTGTACTGTACGTTGCCGGATCCTCTTATCAAAATTGGCCTCAAGGTGCAGGCTCTGTAAAAGTAACTTACACAGCCGGGTATGCCGCCACTCCTCACGATCTTCAAATAGCAGTAATTGATTTAATCAACTACTATTTCAAAGATGAGCATAAAACTCGACGAACTTTGCAAGGTGCAAGCATGGAAAATGCACCTAGCGGCGAAACAAAAGGTTTTCCGGACCACATTAAACGAGTTTTAGATATGTATAAGAACTTTTAATGTCTCGCGCTGATCAGATAGTTTTTTTATCAAAGCTAGATGCTGAAATGTCCAAGAAAAAGGGCAATAAACTATACAGAAGGCAGAGAGCAAATAGAAAGTTCCATAACTTTAGTATGAGTGTGGATAAGATTATTGAAGGAATAAGTGATTTTTTAGTAAAAAATTATATTGACGACTTAAAAAATGCCGACCCTTCAACAACTCCGATAGGTTTTATAACTGATAAAGAAATTGCTACAAAAGTTCAAAGTTTTGTAACAAAAATTAGAAATAAAATTAATGCTTTGCCAGCAGAAACTGTGGTAAAAGAACCAAACTGGGATAAAGTAACATCTTTTAGCGTAGGTTTTAACTTTGAAGATAATGATGTATACAGAAAAATCTATAGGTTATACCAAAAAGAGATAGGAGAGTTAGCAGCAGAAGTTGCAGAAGAACTCACCATTGTACTTGGAGGCAAAAAACAAGAGATAAAAGGCAAACAAATAGCAAATTTATCTCATGCCTTATTCCAAGGTGTTATAGAAAACTACATATATGATATAATTGATAATGCTCGACAAAAACAAACCGAAATAGATCATACAAGTTTTAAAAGGTGGGTAGAAACACAAACAGAAGACTCTGGAGTTTTAGAAGTTATTCGAGACTCCAAAAATGATACCATGTCGGTGGAAATTGGTTCCTCAGTATTAAATGCTGAAGAAGGAAGAAAAGCTCAAAATGCAAAAAGACAACTAAGAGATCTTGTACGCGAAGGCTTAGAAAAACTTCGAGCAGATCCAAATGCAGTATTAGTAGAACTAGGCGGCTCCGACAGCTTTAAAACAAAACATCGAAAAAAAGTAGTAAAAGCAGCAACTGATCCTTTTATTAAAAAAACCAAAGCAAAAGTAAAGCGTGAAAATGTAAAGCCTCAAGAGTCTCGTACTCATACTAAAGGAAAAAAGAAAGGAAGTAATACTTTTTCTACTAAAAATCCAAGTCTTAAAAATAAAAAAGCCAGTGGAGCTGCTCCAAGATTTGCAAAAAAAGGTGTTGCATCTCAACCTTTTGAAATGCTAATAGGAGTTCTAAATAGTAAGCTACCTCAAGTAGTTGCAAAAAATATGGGTCCTCCTCGATTAGCATTTAGAACAGGACGATTTGCAAGATCAACAAGAATTACAGATATAGCAACAACAGGTAAAGGGTTTCCAAGTGTTGGCTATACTTATATGAGAGGACCGTACGAAACATTCGAAGTAGGTAATCGTCAAGGCAGTACTGATCGAGATCCTAGAAAACTAATCGATTTGTCCATACGAGAAATCGCAGCCGAGTACGCAATAGGAAGATTCTTTACTAGGAGAGTATAACTGTGGCAAGACTATATACGACACGTAGGTCCGCTATCGTAGAAGCCCTAGTTGTTGAATTAAAGAAAATAAATCAAACTGGGAACTTTTTGACTGATGTATTTGATAATGTACATCCTCGCTTGAAGTTCTGGGATGAAGTCGATGCATTTCCTGCAATTCATTTGAATGCCGGGTCTGAAACAAGAGAGTATCAAGGAGGTGGTTATAAAGATAGATTCTTAAATATCACTCTTCGCTGCTATGTAAAAGAAACCGATGCTACAGCAGCTCTTGACAGATTACTGGAAGATGTAGAAACTGTTATCGAAGAAAACGGGCAGTTAGCCTATACAGATAGGCAAGGAAACAGTCAAAAAACTTTAGATATTTTAATAGTCAGTATTGAAACTGACGAAGGTGTTCTTGAACCGTTCGGCGTTGCTGAAATGTTGGTACAGGTTCATTACTAGAAACGGCAGGCACGAACAAAGGTTCACGTCCTAGCCCTTTCAATCTCTAGGAGATAATTTATGGCAGAACAATTATATTTTAGTAGAGATTCGAAACTATATGCAGGCTTTGATAATAAAGTCTGGGAAGTTCCGATTCTCGACGGCTTTAGTTTTTCTCAGTCTACAAACCAAAGTGAAATTGGTCTTGCAGAAATGCAGGGAACTGATGGTTTGAGCCGAAGAGGACAACGTGTATTTACCGACTCTCTTGCTCCGGCAGAGTGGTCATTTAGTACTTATGTGCGTCCCTATCGAACCGCAACAGATAGTGGAGAATCACGAGCTGTAGAAGAAGTCCTCTGGGCGATTATGGCAGGTGCTGATAAGTATCAAGATGGTACAGATGCAGCAGGCGGTCTTATACAAGGTAACATTACTATTACTACTGCAGGTACTAGTACAACCGCAGGTACTTATATTGTAACGAATAGCACTACAGGTATTGGAGGTACTAAGGGCGTAGGTGCTGTAGGCTGGGAAATTGAGTTAACTGTAGGCGGAAGCGGTATTACTGCAGTAACAGTTATTGATTCAGGTGAAGGCTTTTCAGTAGGTGATACAATCACTATTCCAACTAGTGTTATCGGCGGTAGCGCAACTGCAACTCTAACGGTAGCCACAGCGGTAACCGGAGCAGTAGGTGGTATAGCAAGTGTAGCCGCTGCAAATAACACAGGCAGAACAGCAAACAAAACTTACTCAATTAAAAATGGAGATACAGGTGTCACTGTAAAAACAGCAGGTGGAGCTACCGTAACTGATAGGGTTGGCTGGGAGCTTGACCTTACTGCCGCAGCTAATGGTACAATTACAGCTGTTGTTGCCTCTCCTGGTTCTGGCTTTGTAGCAAATGATACTATTGAAATCAATAATAATAATGTAGGAGGAAGTGGAGGCGTACTTACTTTCACGGTTACAATTAGTACTATAAGTTCAACTTTCTATCGTTTATCTCAGCCCGATTCGGCCTCTCCTTTTGGCCCAACAGTTTCGCGGCCTGTAGGTACGGGAGATTCGGGTAAAACTGTTATTAATTTTGGTCAATCAAACCGATCAACTCTTGGAACTTGTGATCTTTACTTTGTAATGGAAACAAGTTCAGCAAACCCAATGGTATATAAGTTGTCAGGTGCAGCATTTAATGAAGCATCTATTGACTTTGAAGTAGATGGTATTGCTACTATCAACTGGTCTGGTTTTGCAGCAAATATTACGGATATGCAAAGCTCTGCTACTGCGGGCTCTTCTGTAACCGTTCAGTCAGGAAAAACTATTTCCGGCAACTCTTCTACAGGTAGTGCTTTCGCCGCAGGCGATGTAGTACTTGATAGCAATGATGGATTGAAGCTGGGAATTTGTACTGCAAATAATGCTGCAAACTTTGCAATCGATGACGGTGTAGGCTCTACCAAGACCTTTATTCGAAATCGACTAACTCAGCTTGATATTACTGCAGATACTGCAGATCGTACTGCTTTCCCGGGTGTCGGCGGAAATGGTAAGTATCAGCTTACTCTTACTGGAGGAAATATTACAATTACAAATAATATTTCATACTTGGTACCGGAAGAACTTGGTGCTGTAAACGTTCCAATTGAGCACGTAACAGGAACTCGATCAGCTTCTGGAAGCTTTACTTGTTACTTGACTCTTGATGATTCAAGCGGTCAAAATGGTACTTCAGTAGAACTATTTAACGATATGACTACAAGTGGTCCAGGTAAAGGTCTCGAAAAAGTTGTAAATAACTTCGAGACAACTTTCTCAGTAGGCGGTACGGTAGCAAATACTCCACGTCTAAATGTTAAGTTCCCGAAAGTACATATCAACGTTCCTACGCACTCAATTGAAGATGTAATCTCTCTTGAAACTACGTTTGCTTCTTACACAGATGACTTTAACGTTGCTAATGAGGTACAACTTGAGTACTTTGGTACAGCACTTTAATAATTATTTTAAACGACAAACCCGCTTCGGCGGGTTTTTCTTTATCACCCACAGAAAAAAATTTCTTGACAAAATAGTTCAACTGAAGTATCATAGGCTGTACCAAGGAGCAAAATAAATGGCAACAGATTTTGAAACCACATTTCTAAGTCAATCCGGAGTCAGCGGAGGGACATATCAAGTTTTGGTTAGAAATCTTACTAAAAATACTCAGGTAACTGCAAGCGGTATTCAGGCAGGAGCTGATGATACAAATTTATGGGCAGGAAATTATTCCGTTCTTGAAGCGGCCGTCGGAGACGAGATAATAGTTACGTTTGAAGGTAGAGACGAAACTAGTGGTGGCAATGATATGCTTTTTTTAAAAGCAGAGTCAGATGAGCCAGTATATGCAACAATAGGAGGACTTATAGATGATGCAAATATTTTATATTTAAATAAGTTCGCTTCTGAAAACCCCCAGCCTTCTTCTCCTCTTTCAAATCAATTTTTAACCCTTTTATATATGTTTGGCATTGATCCTATAGAAAATCACACGGGGTATATTCCTATAGGAGATAATTCCTTGTCGGGGTGGGATACAGAGGAGTACCAAGCATTAGAACTTCAAAATGCGGATAGTGCAGATCGCTTTCAGTTTGGAATAAAATTTACTATAAATAGCGAAAATTTTAATGCGCTTCATGTAAAAGTATCAGGAGGTCACCCAAACCCGATTACCGTGCCTGCTAATGCTTCTACAATTATGACGGTAAAAATACCGATAAATGTTGAAACAGTACTTTCAAACCCAACAGATCCAGTCCCCCCAACAGAGCCTACCTTTCCTACGAGTTTAATAAATACTACTGATATATTCCCTGGACGAATATGGGCAAAACTTAAAAATGCAACAAAAGGAAGACAAGTAATATCTTCCGCTTTAGGATACGTTGCTCAAGGAGGACGAAATGTTTTTCCAATTTTAGATGCAGAAGTAGGAGATGAGTTAGTACTTACTGTACAAGTAAATGATAGTCTAACTTTAAGTGGAGGGGAGGATGAAGTTTATCTTATATCTTCTCTTAGTAATACAATTAATTCAGCAACTGTAGGAGGATTACTACAACCTGATGATCCAACTATAGTATTTCGAAATCCTACAACTGGAACTGTTCCGTTTCCTACTCTGACGCCCCCGAATCCAACAACAAATAATTCTGTAACATTTCCTTCAGTTACAATTGAGACAGAATATAGGGATCCTGAGGACATAATTGATTTAAATTATATAGATCATAATTCAACTAATCGCGTACTTACAGTACAAAATGCAGATAGAGGAGAACGGTGGCAGGCATCTTTTAAATTCACAGTACCAAATGGATTAAGTGGAAAACATGCAATTGGTCTCGGAACAAAAGAAGGACTGAATACTCCTAATTTTGGCCCTACACTACCCTTCGCAACTGACCTTAGATTTCCTATAAATATTGTACTCAACGCTACCGGCGGAGGAAGTAATCCTCCACTTAGTGAAGGACCCGCAACAGACATTAACTATATGCGGGAAACAAAACTATTTTTATATCAAGATGGCTCAAACTATGAGATAAAGTTAGATGGAGATTTTGATTTTAGTCAAACATTTTCAGAAAAATCAACTTCTTCAAATACTCTACATAATACTCAACATTTTGAGTCGTCCTCCATTGTAAAAGCAAATCCGGCAGATTTTGAGTTTAGAGCTAATTTATTATTACAAAATGATGCTCAAATATTATTTGATAACTTAATAAACCCAAGATTTTGTGATTTATATTTTCAAACTAGTCATGCGACTTTTAAAATTGACAGAGCGATATTTACAAATGGAAACTTTGAGATAGGACGAAATTCTATTTTAAAGTTAGGTGTTTCAGGACAAGGCGCACTATTACAGAGAGTAGGTGACGAGAGTTACGCAATCCCTGGGGTAGACGTCATTCCTAGCACAGTAAGAACTCCGTTTATTCCAGGAATTAAAATAATTCTCAATGGCAGGGATATTAGTTTACTTATAGCAGATGTTCAAGCAGAGATACAGAATGATATAAAATGGGTTCCTTATGAAACAATGAATCAAGCACTAAAAGTTGTAGATAAAGGAAATGCAATGTATCCTTCTAATTTTGTTTTAAATAAAAGAATTTTTGCAGGATCAATTACAAAGTATGTTGCAACAGGAGATGAATCAACATTAATAAACTTTGATAAAGAAGCACCCTTAAGAATAAAAGTAGGCAAAACAATATCCAATATATTTTACGGACTTGACTTCAATATGGCGTCTTGTTCTTTCACAAATCGAGTTAACCCAAAAGAAATTTATACACAAAACTTTGATTGGAGACTCACAAGCAACGCCGAATTAAACGGCATTTTAAAATATTTTACTCTCACATAAGGAGCATTGTAGTAATGGAATTAAAAAAACTAGTAGTCAACGTAAAAGAAGTTTGGGTAGACTTTCCCGGGTTATCTGGGTTCAAAGTAAAAGTAGCAAATCTTTCTCGAAAAGAGCTTCTTGGACTTCGAAAGCGTTGTACTGTACAAAAATTTGATCGTAAAACTCGACAGTTAAACGAAGAACTTGATGATGAAAAGTTTGTTGTAGAGTTTACAGGAGCAGTAGTAAAAGGGTGGGAAGGTCTTACTCTTGAACATTTAGAAACTCTTCTTCTAATTGATACAGAGGATAAGGATATGAGTGAAGAGCTCCCTTACAGTATTGATAACGCAGAAGTACTTGTCTCTTCTTCAACTGAATTTGATACTTGGCTCAACGAGGTAGTCTTTGATTTAGATAATTTTCGTAGCCAACGAGAAAGAGGAGAGTCTCCAGCGCCTGGAGAGGATGTATAAAAACTTAGACGCAAAAATGACGCGAGAGCGTTATTTACAAATGTGTGAACAGTTACAAAAAGAACCAAATCCGGATGAAATACCTCCAGACTTTGAAGATTTTCCTCCCGAAATGCAGCAAGCAATTTCTGTATTTAATTCTTTAGGCGATAGAGCATATCCCGACATAGGATACATAGGAAAAGATTACACAAATTTACCTATTCTTATAGACGTTTTTGGAATTAATGATACAGAATACTTAATAGAAGTATTGCACTTTTTAGATGGACGAGCGATTGAAAAGTCCGCAGAAACTTTGAAGCGAGAGCGAGATAAGTTAAAGAGATCAACAAGTGGCAGCCAACGAAGTAGTCGTAAAGTTTAAATTAGATGCCGATGGTAATCTAAAAGCACTTGCAGCCGATGCTGATAAAGCCGCTGCTTCTACAGATAATCTTTCTAAATCTGCCAGAAGTCAAGATCGAGCACTAAAAGGTGCTGCCCAAGCATCTTCCAATAGTACGAAAAACTTTGCAAAAATGTCACAGGGCATCAGTGGAGGCCTTGTGCCTGCGTATGCCGCACTGGCAGCAAATATCTTTGCAATTACTGCACTTTTCAATGCTTTACGAGGAGCTGCAAGAGTAGAGCAACTTACAAAAGGTTTGAGTGAGATGGGTGCTGCTAGCGGACTCGCTTTAGGCACTCTTTCTCGTGGTTTACAAGAATCAACAGGATTTGCACTAAGTCTTGAAGAAGCTATGAGATCTACTGCACTTATAACAAGTGCCGGTCTAGATGCAAGTAGTGTTGAAGAGTTTGGTAAAGCTGCAAAAAATGCATCTCTCGCACTTGGTAGAGATACTGCAGAATCATTAGAACGATTTACTCGTGGTGTTACAAAGCTTGAGCCTGAACTTCTTGATGAATTAGGCTTATTTGTTCGCGTCGATGATGCAGCAGAAAAGTATGCACGTTCAATAGGAAAGAGTGCAGGAGAGCTTACAAACTTTGAAAAACGCCAAGCATTTGCAAACGAAGCCCTTGATCAAGCAAATGAAAAGTATGGAGCATTAGGAGATCTTGATGTTAGCTCTTTTGATAAACTTGCTGCTACCTTTAATGATTTATCTAAACAACTTCTTAGTATACTTAATATTGCTATTGTTCCTTTTGTATCTGCACTCGCAACTAATTCAGGACTATTATTAGCGGCACTCACAGGCCTTGGAGCTACTATATCAGGTCAGATACTAGGAGGCATAAAAGAATATGGTGCGGCTGCAGCACAGGCGGCTGAAGATACAAAACAAATGAACAAAGCAACAGTTGATGGACTGTCAGAAATTGGTAGTGCTAGGCCCAATGTGCAACAGCTGGGTACGGATATGCTAAAAGGTACCGCTAGTGCTAAGCAATTTCAAGACGCAATTTTTAAGCAACGTAGCGCTCTTGGAGGACTTACAGCAGCGCTAAATAGGAACAAAGACAAAACAGAGGAGTACACTCAAAGAATTAAAGCGGCTAGAGCTGCTCAAGAAGCAATACGAAAGAGCGCAATAGACTACGGAAGAGCCCAACAACAAGCAGCTACTGCGGATGCAATTGCCGCAGTGGCTAATGGCGACTTTAAAGACGGTCTATCAAAAACCAAAGATATGGTAGCTGCTTATAAACTAAATGTTTCTATGGCTACATTTCAAACAAGTAGACTTAGTAAAGCTCTGCATATTACTAGAGCTTCTGCACTACTTGCTGCTGGGGCATTTCGTATTGCAGGCGCAGCGGTTACTGCACTTCTAGGCCCGATTTCAGCAATAATTGCAGTAGTAAGTCTTTTAATTGAAGGCTTTAAATTTGTTATTGGGCTTTTTCAGTCTAAAGCATACAAAGAGTATAAAGATACGCTGGAGTCAGCTCGCGAAACAACAGAGGAGTTAGGTAAATCTTTACGCGAGGTAGACTCTGCTTTAGAAGGAACTTCAAAAAAGATTACTACAGTAACTGCAAGAACAATTGCCTATGGTAATGCTTTAGGAGGAATACTAGAGGAAGTTGAGAAACTCAAAGCAACAGGGTATGATGATAACGTAGAAGGTCAAATTGAGTTATTTAGACAAGCCGCTGAAGAGAGCGATCTTTTTGCTGCCGCTTTAAAAGAGGCGGGAATACAAAAAATTAATAAAGACACTATAGCAAGAGTAATTGATATTGCACAAGCGGCAGAAAGAGCATCAAAACAAACACAAGCACTTGCAGAATCTGCAAAAGCAGCCTCTACTGCTACTCAGGATTTTGTGAACTCATTTATTAAAACTACTCCTGTTGATGCAATGGCAGATAGTTTAAGTGACTTAGCAAAAGCTGCATCATCTGCTACTGAAGTAGGAGAGTTAGAAAAAATTCTCGATGAAAAAGCTGTTCAAGGATCAACTCTTCGAAGTCTTATAGATAGCCAAGAAGGTTCTAGTTTAGAGGAAAGAATTCAAGGAATAAATAAATTAATTTCAAAACAGCAAGAGTCTTTAAGAAGCGCGCAAGATCGAATTACTACAGCAAAAGAAGAATTAGATATTATAAAAAGTCTTAATTTTACAACCCAAGAGGGTATTGCTCTAACAGTAGATGCAGAAAATAATCTTACACGCCAAAAGCAAGAACAGCTACGTACACAAATTCAAGTTAATAAAGCAATGCTTAACGCAAACACTAGTTCTAAAGATCGAGCAGCAATACTTGCAGGAATACAAACTCTAGAAACACAACTACTTCAACTAGAAACTAAAATAATAAGTGAAGAAGATAGAAGAGTTCGTGTTTTAGAGGCACGAATGCAAAAAGAAAAACTGCTGGCACAGGCAAAAACAGGAGCAGCAGAAGCAACGAAAAGAGAAATAGAAAACGAAAGAGCTCTTGCATCTCTTGCAGTGAAAACAGCTCGTGCACGTGCAGGAAGTGGTTTAGACATTACAGATGAAATTGCCCTTCTAGAACAAAGAGAGACTGACTTAGTTGCAGCTGAAAAAGCAATTGCTGACGAAAAAATCAGAATTATAGACTTAGAGTTTGCACTACTCGAAGCACAAACAAAAGCAGCAAATGCAAGATTAGCAGAAACGGCTAGGCAAAAGTTTGTACCTGATACTGCAACTGACGAACTAGGCACAAGCACTCCTCAATTTACCGCAGAAGCACTTGCAGCACAGCAACAAATATCTTTAAATAACGAAATTCTAGGCATTCAAGAACGTATTAAAGATAGTCAGACAGAAGGTGTAAATACTGAGCAGGAGCATAATGCAGCTCTCAGAGCTGGAAACATAGAATTGAAGAAAGCACAAGAAGCTCGACAAAAGCAAGAGGAAACTATAGCAACTATATCGGCCGGTTTTCAGCTACAACTGGCTCTTGGCACTGAATTAGTTGGTCTTAGTGCTGAAAAACTAGATTTAGAACTTAAAATTGCAGATCAAACACAACGTTTGGCGAGTGGTGAATTAAGTGCCGCTGACTCTGCAAAAGTAAGGCTAGACTTACAAAATAATATGATTGCAAAGCGAGAAGCGGAGCTAGACTTGATGGAAGCCCAATTTGAAGAGGCTACCAGATTATTAAATGCCTCGCTAGATTCAGGAAAACAACTTTCTCAAATAAATAAAGAAATTGCAGACTTACAAAATACGGATATGTTTGGTAATACACGAAGCATTACAGAGGCTGTTCGTGCTGCCCAAACAGAAAGGCGAGAGAGATTAGCATTAGCAGAAACAGAAAAAGATTTAAAAATTGCTACACTTAACAATGAATTAGCTGTATTACAAACAAGAAGAGACTTACTAGAGGTAGAAATGGCCGCAAGAGGGCCTATGACCGAGCAACAAGCAAATGCACTTGCTGTATTTGATGCTCAAATAGAAACTGCTCATCAAGTTGCTCAACTAGAGATTAACGTTATAAATCAGCAGTATGCGTTAATGAAAGCAAAAGTTGCTAATGAAGAAACCTTGGCAATAATGCAAAAAGCAAGAGAAGGAGCCGGGGAAAGCAACTTTGGAGGAGGACTCCTTGCGGGTGCCACAATGGCTACAGATCTTTTCAATCCAGATAATCCCGAGAAATTAGAAGCATTAAAAGCAAAATTTGGAGAGCTTGGAGGAGTAATTGAAGGTGGCAAAATGCTTCTTGCTGGTTTCTCCGCAGACTTAAAGAATCTGGGGCCAGAAGGCGAAGCAATGGCTGCAATGGTTGATGGCACCGTATTGTTAATGGATAATTTCCAAGCGCTGGGAGAGTCAGGAGCTAGCACTTCAGCAAAATTAGAAGCAGTTGCAGGAGTAATTCAATCAATTGGACAAATTCAAGCAGCCTCTTCTGCAGCAAAAATTGCTGGAATCGATAAAGAAATTGCAGCTGAGAAGAAAAGAGATGGAAAGTCTCGAGAAAGTGTTGCAAAACTCAAACAGCTTGAAAAGAAGAAAGAACAACAGCAGCGAAAAGCATTTGAACAAAATAAGAAAATGCAAATGGCAAGCACAATTATTAATACCGCGGGCGCAGCAATGAGAGCTGTTGCAGAACTAGGGCCTATCGCTGGTATTATAATGGCAGGTATAATTACTGCAATAGGTGCCGCACAACTTGCAATAATTGCTTCTACCAACTTCCAAGGAGGAGGAAGTATAGGAGGAGACAGTGGTCCTACATCTGTTAGTGTAGGACAAAGAAAAACTTCTGTGGATATGGCTAAGTCTGCGGGAGGCTCAGGAGAACTCTCGTACTTCCGAGGAGCAAGAGGGGTAGGAGGTCCAGAAGACTTTACTCCCGCATTCTCAGGATATAGAAATCGTGCAGAAGGGGGAAATACCGCATTTATGGTTGGAGAACAAGGGCCAGAAATGTTTGTCCCAGATAGGGCAGGTACAATTATTCCAAATGATGATATTGTAGCTCCGACTGCTGTAAATGCAACATTTAATATCTCAGCTGTAGATGCAACAGGCGTGGAAGATCTACTTACAAATCAACGTGGTAATATTATTGATATGATTCGTGAAGCAGCAAATGCAAACGGAGAAGAGTTCCTAGAAAACATAAGAACCTCGGAGTTATAAATGACAGCTCAAACTACTTTACCTGATCCAAATAACCGTATTAGTATTGCTGGTAATGATGACAGTGGTTCTTACGGTCCTGGATTTTCATCTGTAACTTTAAAATCAAATCAGCCTGTTGTTTCAAATAAATCAAATTCTGGTCTTTCTTTTCGTTCCATTGTAAAGTATCATCAGTGGGAATTGGATATTAAGTATAATGATCTTACAAAATCTGATTTTAATATAGTATACCCTTTTCTACTAGAAAGGCAACAAAGTCAAGAAGCCTTTTTTGTAGAGCTTCCTCAATATGGAAATGCTGTTGCAGCTACTCAAATAATAAATACTACAGCTAGTACAAGCCCTGGAAGAGAATTTTTAAACTTAACGGGTACTAATGTAGATGATATTAATATGGGCGATATGTTTCATTTAATTAATAATGACGACAGTCTACACTTAAAAGCGTATAAAGTTACAAAAATTGATGCAACAAATAATAGAATTTTCTTTTCTCCCGGGTTACAGCGAAAAATCACTGCAAATGATACTGCAAGAATTCTTATGACTCGTCCACGCCTTCGTGTACGAGTTAAAGGAGCTATGCTCACTTACTCAGTAAAAGCAAATGGACTGTATACTTTTTCAGTCAATGTAGAAGAGGCTTTGGCATAAATGGCATTACGAAATATACATGATGATATTATAACGGCGCTACAGAATCGAGTGCCTCTTTTAACCTATCATTTGATAAAATTTGAAAAACCTTCAAGTCTGCAAAAAGCTACTCGAAGAACTGATTTTTCGTATCTTACAGATGCTCCTTATGATGTAGACTATGATGAAGATGGAGATAACTCTACCAATGGCTATAAGGCAGGGGGAGTTGTAAAAATAGGAAAAGTACAAGAGGCAATAGAAGCAAAAGCCACTAAAATGAGCTTAACTCTTTCGGCCACTAAGCTAGGAGCAACTTGTATTGCACAGGCTACTATGGCAGATACTCCGACTACTCCGGTCGCAGCAACTAGTAGTGGAGAAGGGACTGCAGGAATACTTAATTTAGATTTTGATATTTTTTCAGCAGGCTTTTATGTAGGAGACACTATAAGCCTAACTCGAACTGATGAAGGAACATTCCCTAAAAATACAAATTTTAACCTTGTTAATCCAGCCGCTCCAACTGCACTTACGCTCAAAATTGATAAAATTCGAGGCGATGGAAAAACAATTGAAGTAACAAGTCTAGAAAAAGAAGGAATTGTAGCCTTTACTAACGTCGAGTGTAATATAGATTATGTTAATCCGGAAGTAACTACTCTTACTGCAAAAAATATAGGCTCTTTAAGCTATGAAAGTTATGTGAATAGAAGCGTAGAAATTTATAGAGTTTTTGCACATCCCGATACGGGAATTATAATTGGTAGTCCTTTTCTATATTTTAAAGGCGTTATTGCTCAGGGCACTCTCAATGAAAAAATTTCGGGGGAGCCTACGATTACTTGGTCTCTAACTAGCCATTGGGGAGATTTTATTAGAATACAAGGACGATTAACTTCAGACGAATTTCATAGAGGATTAGATTCGGCAGGATATATTTTAGAAAATACAGCATTAAAACCGCAATATGCTAGTGATTTTGGATTTGAGCATGCAGATAAATCATTAAATGTTCTAGCAAAGTATACAGGCACGGACTCTCGGCTAAAATCTCGTAGAAGGGGAGGCCTTGCGGGTATGATGGGCGGCAGAAAATACTCTACAGAATATTTTGAAGTTGAAAAACAGCTTGATCTAAGACTAAATCTAGAGTCGAGACATATTCCAGTTGTTTATGGAGTGCAAAAAATTGATTCCTTTCCTGCATTTGCAGATGTAATAATTACTCCGGACATTACTCCGGGACAGACAGGCTCAAATTCAAGTCAATTTACTGGTGGATTTACAACTATGTATTCCGCAAATGTGCTGTGTGAAGGGCCTATTTCAGCATTGTTTGATGTATTTGTAGATGATGAGAGTTTAGTCTGTAAAGATGAGTCAGATAAAAGTGTACGAGAAATGGGCACACTTCCTACGGGAACTACTGACACTACTGACACTGTAAAAGGGGTTGCTTGTTTCGGCTCGATGGAGAAAGGAGATGTAGCAGGCGGATCCTATTTTAATCAAGTTTCTGCACAAGCAGGAGGTCAAATAGCCTCAACACCCTACGGTACTTTTATAATAAGTGGGGGAACAAACCCTGAAGGCTTGGATATACAAGTATCTATGATTCTACCTGATGGTAGTATAGTAAGTGGAATAAACGAAGCTCAGTTTGACTCGGAAAATAATCAAATAGGTGGGTATTTCCCACAAAGTGACCCAGAGCAAAGAGGAGTTTTACACGAAAGAAGCTTAGGGCCTTTGCCCCAAGCTAAAAATTTAAAATTAACTTTTCATTCTGGAAAAGATGACCAAGAAGCAAATAAAATTTTAATGAATAAAGCTGCCGGAGAAGGCAGTACAACCCCCCTATTTTTAGGGCAACAACAATATACAAAACTAGGACTAGATCCTGGAACATACTGGGGACAGTCTCATAGATTGCTGGATACTGCATACGCAGTACTTGAAGATAAAGTTAGTGATACAGATGCACAACTTCCTGATATAAGTTATGTTGTAAAAGGAAAATTTGTAAATTGTTTTAATTATGATGGAACTTACAGAAATAATCTGGTAAACGACCCTAATAGTGCACAGCATGTTGGTTATTTTGATTTAGCGGACAATGTACTTATTGAGCCCCACTACAGATCGGGGGCAAAGTATAATGCCACTATTATTGATAAGTGGTTCTTTGTGGACATGAACGGAGAGTATGATTATAGGTTCCGATTCAAAGCAGGACTCAAAGGAATAGTAAGTGTTCAAAATGTTGATGAGCTAAATGTATTTTCTGTATTTTCAGCGCCGGGTATACGTACAGGCGACAAAGTTAAATATAAAGCAAGTGGCACGGCGATTTCAGGATTAGTAAATAATACAGAATACTTTGCTATTTATGATCCTAACTCCTCAGGATCAATTAAACTCGCATCCACAAAAGAAAATGCAGTAGCAGGGACTACTCTTAGTATACCAACACAAACACTTCCTACAGGAACTCATGACCTAGAACTATTATTTTTAGATGAGCAATTAATTAATGATGGAATAAAAAGATTTGTTGTTGAAAATCCAACCCAAGTTACCATTGGAGGACAACTGGTTACTCCTAATTTTACTTGTACTTCGGAAACTTATGGCGGAGGAGCCAACATTGATGTTTCAAATGTCGAATATACTAGTGAAAGGTATATTCATCAACAAACTTCTAGCCCTCTTGTAAACTTTCCTATTTCTATAAAACGAACAGTTACTCGCGGAAAACAGATAAACACGAATATGTTTTCAAATGAATTTGGAATTGATACGGACGACAAGGTAACTGTTATGGGTCAACCGATTCCGAAAGCTTTACTCACAATGTTTTCGGGTTTGGTCGACGCTGCTCGTGCAGCAGCAATTGCCAACTCCAACGGTGCACTTACAACCGCTAATTTTTTTACAGACGCAAGTGGAGCTTTTCTAGCTCTTCCAGTAGGTGATGCATACGAATATGAAATCGATTTTTCTGGAACCCCCGCACTAGCAAGAAATCTTATAAGAGCAATAAAAGGTGCACCAGCTGCTGCACAAGCAATTGACTTACAGATAAAACGAGAGCATAAAGGCGGTAACGTTGTAAATGGAGTTTTGCAAGACGGAATAACTGTAGAAGTAAGTCCTTTTACAACTGTGAGTGGCTGGCCCGGACTTACCGCTGCTTATGACGAAAGCACTGATAAAATAATAATTAAGGGCTTTAATACTCAACTAGACGAACTATTTGATGCTGTAGATACAACGGCTCCAGGACCTGGGCAATTCGATAGTAATAATTCTAATCAACAACAAGTAAATACAGATACAAAAGTACATTCATCTAATGTTACTGCAACTTTACAGTTCTTTCAAGTTGTAGTTCAAGATACGACAAGTCCAGTTATAGATACAACTGATGCAGATACATTAGATGGAACTACTATTACTTTTAAGAAAGAAAATGTTGAGGATAGAACAGTAGGACTAGCATATCCAAGTATTACTGCAAACCCAGTAGCCAATACTCCGGGAAACCCCGGAAGTCTTAATATTGCACTTAGAAATGCTAACTTATTAATACTTACGGAACATTTAAATACTACAGACCACGGAGGAACCTCAACATATTCCTATGGCGGACGAAGCTATGAAGGTAGTGCTGTTCCCTCTAAATCTGATCGTAGAGTTTCAACTAATCCCGCATTACAGTTATTAGACTACTTAAGAAGCACTACATATGGTAAAGGACTCTCCGATGATCTTTTAAATATTGAGTCTTTTCGAGAAACTGCACGAGCATGCGATCAGCAGTCTCGCGTAACAGTTCTTGGTTCTCATATACGGCCTCCTGCACATATAAGTGTGGGAGATGTATACGAGTATAGATTCAGTAGTAAAGTATTTTTTAGAGGTACTCTTGAAGAAGTATCCAATACAATACAACATACTGTTGTAGAGTACGATTCAACCACAAATACTTCAACTACAGTAACTAGAAATTATATACAGTATACTTTTAAAGATGTAATTGGAAAACTTGGAAGAAAGTGGTATAGTTACACTAAGTATCACCGAGGAGAAATTGTATGGACAGTAGACGGAAAAGCCCTTATTGTAGATTCCGGATCCATCAGCGGACCTTATCCTAAAACCATATCACAGCCGGACAGTCCGCTACCTCAAGCTACCATAAGTGCTGGATATACGGGCGGAAGTGCCACAGGAGGGGTGGCTTACCTTACTAAAGTAAGTGGCGCATCAAATAGCGATACGGAACTGCATCTAGATACTGAGCAGCACTCAGGAAGTACGGGAAATCCTATTGTCAAAAAATTGCTTGGTGATGGTAGAATTGCTTCTGGCTATGATTTGTATGATTCTTGTGACGTAAGATACTGGAAATATTTAGGCTGGGAAGAAAGAACTCAGCGACACGCTACGCGCCATCAAATGAATCAAACTATTGATACGAGTGCTCCTCTCTTTGATAACGTAAATCAGATGCTTACACAGTTTAATGGAATTCTTCGATATTCTAATGGAAAGTATGAGTTAGATTTAAAAACTAAAGCGCCCACTACTATTAGTTCCCTTGAACAAATAACCACTGACAAAATTGTTGGTGATATAAAAATAACTGATAAAGGAATTAGTAAAACATACAATTCTGTTACTACTGGCTATATTGATCCACAAAATGGATTTAACTCAAAAAATATAACATACTACAATTCGAATTATAAAAAAGAAGATAAAGGAATTTCTCGTCAAGGTCAGTATAAAGCACCGGGAATCACAAATTATTTTAATAACCGAATGAATATCAAGCAAATGCTTGATGAGTCTCGTTCTGGTCTTACTGCTACTTTTACAGGCTCTCCAGAAACTTATGTATTACTTCCGGGTAATATTATAGACATTACTTACGAAAGATTTAACTGGACAAATAAACTCTTTCGCATACAATCCATGAGCCCCCGAGACGATTTATTAGTAGATTTTACAGTTGTTGAACATAATGATGATGCTTACGTACTTGAGGCTCTTCCTTCAGATTTAGTAGAGGCTACTTATCCAGAGGGTCCCGGATTCCCTGTAGTTAACCCTATTGCTCCAACTGGGCTTACTGCAGTAGGAACTACTGATGGAATACGTCTTAACTGGAATAATGTAGTCAACTTTAGTCAAGAAACGCACATAATAGAGGTTTGGAGAAGTACGAATTCTAGTTTTAGTACTTCTTTTCCTACCTTTGGCACAGCGAATGATGTAGAAAAACCCCATAAAACATCTTCTGTAAATACTACAACCGATGATGCGAATCTTGATCCTGATCTTACATATTATTACTGGATTCGATATGCACTACCTTCTAATAAAGGTAGTCCTGGAGTAAGAAATTTTTCAAGTTTTCATCCTCAAAGAAATGAACCCGGCGTTAGTGCTACCGCTCTAGATAATAGATCTTATAGTGTAGACTTTTTTGGGCCTCAAACAGCAAACTATGATGCTGCAGGGGATCTGTTGTCTGGAAGTACTTTTACATATACTGCAACAGCTTTTAACTTTTTAGATCCAAGATTTAAGTTTACATTTGACGGCGCAGCAGAGCCCTCATTTACTGCCCCTGCAAGTGGTTTTCAAAAAACTTTTAATATAACTGTTCCATCAACTATCTTTACCGGTGTAAAAGACATAAAGGTTGAAATTCAAGAAGGTGCGGCGGGGGGCACAAAAATAGAAGAAACACTTACGTTGACGGCCGTTCAACAGCCCCAAACTCAAAAAACAGTAGAACTGTTTAAAAAGTTAAATAATGTTAATACTACAACAGGTATTACAAATCCTACGCAGCAAACATTTGCAAATCCTACAAATGGTATTTCGGGATGGTCAACAACTCAGCAAGATCTTACTCAAAATCTAGATGTAATCTTTATGGTAGAAAGAGTCTTTACAACGGACGGTCTTTCTCCTCAAGATGCAACTTGGTCAACTCCAGTAATTGTAGCTAGGCGAAATGATGGCATTACCGGCCCCCAAGGCCCGGGTACTCCGCAAATGGATTTAACCAATGAAAATCACAGTGTTACAGCAGATAATGCTGGAAATGTTCTTAATAGTAATTTTCCGGGTGCAGTCACTGCTGCTATTATTTATGAAGGTGGAACAAATGTAACAAATAATTGGACTTTTGCTACTCCTGTGCAGAGTCACCCAGGATTAGGATTTAGCTGGAATAGTACTTCAAAAGTTCTTCAGATCACTTCCATGTCCGCAGCACTAACAGAAGCAACAGTTACTATTAGTGCTAGCTATCTAGGCACTACTTTAACTAAAACATTTACTATAACTAAAGTTAATGCGGGATCAGCGGGAGACGAGGGAGAGTCCGTAAACATTATATTTGGTAGATTCTCTACACCTCCGAATGCACCCGCAGACTCTACTAGTCCTAACAATAGTATTGGATGGTATGATGATCCTCCTGCAGACCAAGGAAATCCTTTATATGCTTCGAGAGGCACAAAAGCTTCAGGAGCAACTAATTTTGTCTGGAGTACCCCCTATAGAGTTGATGGTGATTCAGTAGCAGAAGTCTATGTTTACTCTGATGTTGTTACTGGAACCACAATACCAACTCCTCCTACGTCGTCAACATATAACTTTAGAACTAGTACTCTTACTATTAATAACGCTAGCTGGAACAAGAATCCTCCAAGTCTAGTAAACGATGGAGACCAAATATACGTGTCCGTAGGATTAGCTGCAGGCACCCCTAGAGGCACCCCGACCGTTACTTTTGGGCCTGCAGCACGATATGCAGTGAAAACAGATGGAAACGATGCAGTAGTATATAGTTTGAATATAGTTCCTTCAGTAATCAAAAAGACAATACCAGCCACTGGTTCTGCAACTTTTGATTTTACTACTCTAAATGTTTCAACAATTAAAACAGCAGGAACTACTGTAACACAGTCACCTTTGCCTGCAAATGAAGTAACTATAAAGGCGTATCTAAATTCAGCGAACAGCGCCCATGCCACTAGCAGTAATGGTAATATGACTCTTACCTCATCTGGTGATTATGGTTCTGCTAGTTCAATTAAATTTGAGCTAATCAAAAACAATGTTGTTATAGATACCGAAACAGTACCTATTTTGGAACAAGAGCAAGGGGATCCGGGCCCAAGAACTATTCAAGGATACCTGTACTATAGAAAAACAGGACCTAATCATGCATTCGCTCCATCCGCTCCTAGTGGTAATACATATACTTTTTCAACAGGAGTGGTAACAGGCACCGATATTAATGATGCAGCAAATCCCCCGAACAATGTATGGCAAAACCAGCCTCAAACAACAAATGCAGCGGCACAAGAAACAATCTGGACTGTTCGATACTACGGAACAGAAGCTTCCTCAGGAGCTACTTCAATAGCTGTAAATTACTCAAGTGTTGTTCAACATACTAATTTTACAGGAATAGTTACTTTTAGCTCGGGAACTCAATTAACTGATGGTAGTGTTACTATTGACCCACTTACAGCAAATGAAGTAAATGGCACCTCGGGAGTCACTCAAACAATAATTGATGGAGCAAATATAAGCGCAGGTTCAATTCGAGCTGGAAACTTCGTGGGTGATGTTACTGAAACTTATACGCTTTCTTATGGAGATCAACAAGCAGGTATTGCAGCATCTTTTACTCAATCTAGTACTAGCACTTTTCACTTTTACATACCGGCCCCTAAAGATAATGGTACAACGCTGAATGGAGTCTCTGCAAATGTTGCGAGATCGCTTTTTGGAAATATGCACGTAGTTTTAGAAAGTAGTAGTCAGTATATTATTCGTGCATACACTGAAATTTTCTTAAGAAGCGGAACAATATTTGGGCAGGCAACTGGTACGATGTACAGACAAAACTGGAGTGGCTATTCTTTCATTTCTTCCTACCCAGTGTCCCCTTTCAGTGGTTCCGCGCTTAAGTATTTAGAGATATATGGAAATAAAATGGGCGAACTAAATACTGGGGGGCTGCTCTATAAACATGGAGGTACAGGAGGCTACTCTCCTATAGTTAGTTTAGAGTATTTTCCTACAGGGGCTCTATACCACGGCTATGAGTGTACTCGAGTCTACTTTTATAGTAATAATAGTCTTAGTTCAAACAATAGAGCCAATCTTAAAGGTACTTTTAGTCCTAGTTACATGATTTGGGAACATTGGCCTAGTACCTATAACACTAGTTTATCTACCAGTCCTAGCATAGCACAGGTTTCTATGCGAGCCAGAATAGGGGGTATTTATAAAGCTTCTGGGCCTGGAATTTGTGTAATGCCCATAAACTTTAGACTGCCAAAAAGAGTTCATACGTCTCCAGTTCAATTAACTGCAAAAACGACTATTGTACATCATACAACTAATAGTGTTAATAATAGCACGAATCCAACAGGAGGCTCTACCATCCCTGTATCCGTGCGTTTTGTAGGAGGAACTTTTGGCTATTCAGTATAAGGAGAGAAAATATGTCTTTTAATTGGAAAGTAACAGGAATGCTAAAAAATTCTGATGGTGGAGTTTATAGTGCTCATATTCACTGCTCTAAAGCAGAAACTATGGATGGAGTAGACCAGGTAGCAGATTTTGCTTATGTACTAACTTTTGAGCCCGATTCTACTTCAGCAAATTTTATTCCTTATGAAAGTTTAACCGAAGAAATAGTATTAGGGTGGGCGCATAACGGGGACTCGGAGTCTAAAGCCGAGGAAGACTGGATATTAGAAGTTGACGACTTGGGATACCCTACTATGGCCACATATGACAATTACAGTCACGGAAATGCGGATCCTAAAGCCTATGTAGAAATGATAGTAGAAGGTGAATTAGCGGAAATAAGAACTGCTACTGCACCTGCAGTTTTACCTTGGTAATCATACCCCCCAAAAATAAATCTTGACATTTTATGTCTGTATTGTTATAATCATTTTTAATTAAATATAAAAGCCTCCTCGTGAGTAAGTTAAACCTCAATGGATATAATTCAAGTAGTAAAAGGCGATACAGGCCCAAACCTTAGAGCAACTGTGACTCGCTCAGACACTGGAGGAGCTTTTGTAGGGACGAGTAACTGTATCTTGAAGATACGTAAAAAAGGAACTACAGTAGTAATCTCAACGATTTCCCTTAATGCAGCTGCATCTAATCTTGCTACAGGAACATTAGTATTTCCTTTGTCCTCTTTCTTGACTGATAATAATACAGTAGAGGGATTTTATGAGGGAGAAATTACATTTACTCTGACAGATAATACTACTATGAGTGTATTTGAGCTAATAGACTTTAAAGTTAGAGAAGATTTCTAAAATGAAAAAAAGTTTAGTATATAAAGAGCCTGTTAAGCTATTCAATGTCCCTGAACGAGGCAAATATTATTCAAACGGCCCTATCCTTAATACCAGTAGTATTAGTATCCCAGTATTTTTTAAAAAGTCCTCGGATACTCCTCTACTTGCAACAGTAACGGTGGTAGGCACAACTTAAATAAATGTCTGATTTTAAATTAAAATTTTCAATTGCAGAATTATTATCAGACCCAGAAATAGCAGAAGCAATAGATAATGCTCCTAGACTAAATTCTGCAGAAAGAAATGCTGAGCCTTTGGTACAAGATGTTTTAATTCCAGATCAGCCAGTACTTTTTTCGTTTGATTCAGATACTCCAAATTTTTTAGATTTACGTTTGGATATGTTCGTGACTCGTAGACACAGTATATTAGAAACAGAAGTAAATGCTATAGATCTTTCACAAATACTTAGGATCTCAAAAGAAAATCCAGTAGAATTATTAACTACTATTGATGAAGTGGTAACAGAATTAAAACGCGGTTTCCAAGGAATGAAAGATCGAATACTTGTAAACGCAGAAGCGGATACTCTTTATGCAAAACAAATATTAAATTTTGAAAATGTACAAGCAGCAGACATAGTCCAAGACTTAACTTTAGACAAAGAGTTTTTAAATTCCGCAAGTACAAAAACCTTACTACAATTATTTACTCGACGATCTTTCGATTTTGATGTAGAAGTAATAGAAGAGATAGAAACCTTTTTACAAGTAAGACGCGAGTTTAAACAGCTTGTACATGTAAATAATACTAATTTATTTAGCGGAAAGCACAATTTAATACGAGATACACTAACTTTACAGGATAGTAATACTCAAAAGCCCGGAAAGGGCGGAACATTAAGCTCTGCTCAAACAGAAATATTTGTAGAAATACTTAATAGAACAAAAGCATTTAGAGAAAGAATACATACAAGACAATTAGTAATTCCTGCAAGAGCTAGAATTGAACGAGATAAAGTTAAAACAAATGCAACTGATATTCGATTTTTTCGAGGGTTAGGAAAGTTAGATGAAGCATTCGTAGAAGAGTTTGATCCTGCTTTTTTAGTTGGCAAAGGCTTCAAGGAAAGATTATTTACAAAAGAATCGGCACTAACTCCTAAAGCACGGATAGCAGAAGAGTCAATAGGTATAAAAGATTTTGATGAACGAGATGTATTTAAGGGAGTTCATAATAGTGATCTAGCTGAAACTTCTATGAGTAGATTCTTAAAGACTTCTAAAGGTTTCACTCATAAAACATCCATAACAGATACAGACTTAGTAGCTCGAGCAAGAATAGCAGAAGAATTAATAGAGCTTAATTTAGAGCAACGTAAAAAATTAGATAAAAATCTTGAAGAAGACGTTGTTTTAGAAAGTTTCAGAGACTTCATAGTTTCTTTAATAAAATCAAATAAAGTAGGTATTTTAGATGACACTATAGTTGCAAAAGCAGACATATTTGAACAAACGTTAAAAACAAATATGTTTACTCAGCTAAAAGTAATTTTACCAGAAATTGATGAGGTATTACTTAAAAATTTACTTAGTTTCAATCCAAAAAGTAATCTTAATACTAAAGCAAATGTATCTAATGAAGTAATTTATGTAGGTAAGTCCCAAGAAATCTTTAAAAATATAGTAGAAACTTCTTTTGATATAGATTTAAGAAGAATTGCAGACCCAAAAGACTTTATAGCTTCAGAAGTATTTAGCCGAAATTCATTTAGTAAAGTATTAGAACTTGAAAGTCAACTAAATGAGCTTATAGTATCTAAAAGTAGAGTTCCTGATGAACTTTTAAGGGATACAATAAAAGCAATTAGTGAGATACATTTCTATAAATTTGGGCGAAAATTGTTTGAATTTATAAATACAAGATCTACTGTACGGAAAAAAACTTTTGCGAATTTTAAAAACTCTGTCAGTACAAAAAATCATGAAGAATTACATAGAGTTTTAAGTGAAGGTATTACTTTCGAGAATGCGCAAACAAAAGAAAGTTCTACTATTCACTCAAACAAAAATTTAGTTGTAGATGTTAATTTTATAGAAAGAATACGAAAATTCTTTGCTAGAAACGATATTAAAAGCAGCGCTAAAGTAAGTCAATCAATTATTCTTGCTCGAGTAGTAAAAGACGCTTTATTAGAAAATAGCACTACAGCAGCACTAACAGTGCGAAAAGGATTAGTTAACCGTTTAGATACTGATATAGATGTAAATGATCCGAATCTAAACAAATTTATAAAAGAATTACACGTGGATACAGCATTTACGAGTATAAAAGGGTCCGCTTGGAACAGGGACAAAGAGTATCTGAGCGGCCCATACTATTTAGAAGCATATGTTTCTGATTCACCTGCTGCGCCAGGTGCGCCTGGCTTAGCAAGCCAATTCTAAGGAGAAATTAAATGTATAAAGACGATTGTCGATTAAAGGGGGTTGTAAACCTCGTTCTTCGAGATAAGGACGGCAAGGTGAAGCAACATAAAACAATTCGCAATAAAGTAACTGATTATGGTATTGCACATATGATTGGCCGCATGATTGATGATAATCAAGATAAAGCGGGAGCTCATATTATGCCACGCATGATGAGTCATATGGGCATCGGTGTAGGTGCTGCAGGTCAAGATGGTACTCATACTACCACATCTACTCGAGATAGTAATAGTGTTCAAAATCTATATGAAGATAGAACTTTTGGCACTCTTGATTTGAAAAAAGCATCTGAAGCAGCAACTTTTGATAGAATGCTGCAAAATGAGCGAGGACGTCGAGTTCAGCTCATGAAAGATAGTAGTTTAGCTTCTGATTATGCTATTGAGCAAGCTCTTAACTTAACAGCTATTACTGGAGGAGGAGCTGTATATCAAGAAGTAGGCGGTGTAGGATACTTTGTTATTAATAGTACAAGTGCAAATGCTGCTCAAATTAAAACTTTTAGAACTCTTCGTGGCGGAGATGCTCTTCGAGTGGTTGGATTACGAGAGACCGCATCAGGTACTCTAGTAGAACCGGCAGATAGCATGCTTACTATAAAAGAAATTATTAGTGGTAAAGATGCAAATGGAAATACTTTATCAGGTGCGGTTACAATTAAGCTTGATGCAGTGCTTGGTAACGAGAAAGGGCAGTCTACACTTCTAAAAAATAATACGGATATTGCTAGTGGAATTTCTGCTGGTACACTATTTTTAGATGTAGAGTATGTTGGACGCTTAAAGAATAAGTCAGAGGAGAGAGCCGATCTTGGATTAAATACTGCTGCATTAATGCATCCTACTTTTGACTCTACGCGAATTCATATGGATTTTGGCGGACAAAAAACCTCAACTGGGAAACCTGAAAGTTTTGCGGTTACTACTTTTAGCGGTGGCTCAGGCCAATCTCGAGGCCCATTCCTTGTTGATGCGGGCGCTTCTGGTCCTTTTGAAAATGATATAAAACTTCTTGGTATTCAAAGAGGTCGAATTGGAGCTTTTTATGAGCGTGAGATTGAAAGACCTCGACTGTTTAATACTGATAATAGTGCGTCAGGGTTTCCAAATGCTGCAGCTTATAATGATACTTCAGGGCAAGAAACTCCAACTCTAACAGGATATTCTGTTCCAATTACAGGAACAAGTCGAGCAGGCTTCCCCTTCTTGGGAACTAGTGAAAACAAACCGGCGGGTCGCGCAGAGGGAGAAGATAGTTTCCTTTTAGGCACTGTATTTGAGCAGTTTGGCACCTCGGTAGATGGTATTTTCCAAGGCTCTGAACTTGGTGGAAGTATTGTAGAGGATGCAGGAACTCAAGCTGAAGGTTACCCAAAAAATGAAAATAACTACGGTGTAGTTGGTGGTTTGCAAAAAGTTGGCAACGCTGTAAATTATACTATTCCAACTGCTAATCTACTTAACTATAGCTCAAATAATGTTTATACTGCGAATGCTCAAGCAGGAACTAAAAAAGTTGGCAAAAGAATTGTTTATATTGGAACTTTCAAGGAGCACAATCCTCGTCTTGAAACAGACTATAAGCCTCTTACTGAAGAAGGCATGACAGGTTCTACAGCAAATACTGCGTATACACATATTAACTCACCTCAAGATGGAGTTTACCCGATTACAGAAGCGGGTATCTTTAATCATCACAAAAAAGATGTAGGTATTTTCGATATTTTCAATCGTACGATAGGAAGTTCTCCTGCAAATAAAGCAAATCAAGATGCTAGAGATGCTAATCAAAATACTGCGATTACAGGGGCTAATCAAACGATTCCTTTAACAATTGGAAAAAATGTTGAGCACCAAGAAGTTAAGGACGTATTAACTGGAGGCAACGAAAAAGTTATTGCAAATGCTCGAGGCTTTACCCAAGGTCCGATTACACAAACAATGCTTTGCCGTACTACTTTTGATCCTATTAACAAAGCTGTATCGGATACCCTTCAGATTACTTGGTCTGTTCAGCTTACGGATAACAGCGTTTCATAAGAGACCGTAAATGAGTTCACCTACCTTTCCCGCAGGTCCGTCTAATGGACAGGCTCACACTGAGTTCGGTATTACTTGGAATTACAATTCCAGTTCCGGCCTGTGGGAAAGTGCTATTGGTGAAAATACAACTGTAGTTACTAAAAATAAACTTCAAGAGTACACTTTTGGAGCAACAAACCTTACTGATGTTGCCTCTAAATTATCCCATCAACTTTTAAGCATTGAAGAAGTTGATAGTAATATTGTAAATTTAAAACAAGCACTATTAAATTCTGAATTTGAGTTTCAAAGATTAAATACAGGTATACATAGTCGTGTAGATACTGGGCTTGCCCGTATATTTACACTAGAAAAGCAGCTAGGAGGAGCAGCGGCTCCTGGAGCAAATGAAAGTACAAGTCTTGCAGCACTCACAACTTCGACAAAAACAAACTTAATTGCTGCAATTAATACTTTAGCCCCGAAAGCGGGGCCTTCTTTTACAACTAACGGAAATATTCCTGCGAGTTTTGATCATTTTCCAGACCTACCAGTACAAAGTTCAAAATCTATATTAACCAGGAATACTGTAGCACCTTCAGATAGCCCTATTTTTACAGGGGCTCCGTCAATGACAGCAAGTCCGGTTTTAACGGATGAAAGTACAAAAATTTCAACAACCTTGTACACAGCACAAAAAATTAGAACGGAATTACAAAATACTTCAGTTAGTATTGTTCCTGAAAATGCGAATGTAGTTCTTGATTTAGGTGCGTCTGGAAAAGAATTTAATGATATTTATATTAAGGGAGATATTCTTCCAAAAACAGATCAACAAAATATAGGAAGCGCTACACAGCCTTTTGGAACAATATTTGCAAATACTGGTAGACTTGCAATCAATACTCTGTTTATTGGTGATGACTCAATTTCTGGTAATGCAAATGGAGGTGTAAATCTTCCCGACGGTACTTCAATTGGAGACGCAGAAAATGTAATCTCTAGTGGAATTTTTTCAACTATACTTGATGAGAAAATCTCAAAAGCTACAGGATACACTAAGTTAAGAGGTACTTTTAGTTCAGCAGGCTCAGTAATATCTGCAAGAACTCCGGTGTGCTTAGACTCAAACGGCGAATTAGTAGATGTAGTAGGCGGAGATCTAAATTCTTTTATAGGATTTACAGAGGCCCGAATCGAAGGAAATGGAAGTGGATTTGTAATTGTACATGGCCCCGTAACAGGTTTTAGTAATTTAACGGCAAATAGTGTTTATCATATAACTACTGGGGGAGTTTTAACAGAAACCTCATCAAGCACGACAAAAAAGGTAGGAATAGCAACAAGTACAACAGAGTTATTTTTATTTAGTACACCAATTGATCCATATATACTAAATAAAGATAAAGTAAGTTTATCAGATTTTTCTATTTCTACACTGGCAGCTAGTTCTAATGGTGGATTGAGCTATAATGCTGCAACAGGAGTGTTTTCTTTTACTCCTCCAAATTTAGGAATTTTTGCTGAAAAAGCAAGTCCTGCATTAACAGGTACTCCAACAGCACCTACTGCAGGAGTGGGTGATAATCCTTCCACGCAAATTGCTACAACAGCATATGTAACAAGTAAAATTGCAGCAACTGCTCCAAGTCAGCACAACGCAAATCTTACAGGAACACCAACTGCTCCAACGGCAGGTACAAGTGAAGAAAGTACACAAATTGCAACAACCGCATATGTTGCAAATAAAATTGCAGCTACCCCATTAAATACATTATCAGATGTTGTTATAAATAATCCTTTAAATGGACATGGAATCGTATATAATTCTACTACATCAAGATTTGAAAATGGACTAGTAGGCGGAGGCGGTGGTGCAGGAATAGACTTTATAGTGGATGGAGGTACAGCTACAACAGCTGCAACTTCTATTCAGATAATACTAGACGGGGGCAGTGCATAGTGGCAATAGCAAGAATACAACTAAGACGAGATACTGCCTCTGCATGGACTACTGCAAATACTGTTCTTAATGCGGGCGAGCTCGGCTTAGAAACAGATACTAAAAAGATAAAAGTTGGAGACGGTACAAATAGTTGGCAAAATCTAGACTATATTGTGTATGAAAAAGCTTTTTCTGACCTAACGTCTACTCCAACCACTATAGCTGGATATGGCATTACTGACGCATTTGATGGAGCTTTTAACAGCTTATCAGGTAAGCCCACAACTGTAGCAGGATATGGTATTAGTGATGCACTTACTGGGGTATCTTTTGCTCAAGTAACAGGCAAACCAACAACTGTAGCAGGATATGGTATTAGTGATGCTCTAACTTCTGTTACTTTTGGAATAATTCAAAATCGACCAACCACCCTAGCGGGATATGGTATTACCGATGCTTTTGACGGAGTATTTAGTTCTTTAACAGGTAAGCCAACTACCCTAGCGGGATATGGTATTACCGATGCTTTTGACGGAGTATTTAGTTCTTTAACAGGTAAGCCAACCACCCTAGCGGGATATGGTATTACAGATGCTTTTGACGGAGTATTTAGTTCTTTAACAGGTAAGCCAACTACTCTTGCTGGGTATGCAATTACAGATGCCGCTCCGCTGGCCTCCCCGGCTCTTACAGGAACTCCAACAGCTCCTACCGCGGCAAATGGTACAAACACGACTCAAATTGCTACAACCGCATTTGTTAATACGGCACTTACTCCGTACGCAGAAATAGATGCAACTGCAAAATTGTACTTTCAAGAAACTGCTCCTACAATACTGGCATTAGATGAAGTATGGCTTGATACTAATGCAGGAGCGTTTTATAAAGCTAGTCCAGGCTCTTCAACAGTTCCTCTTGATAGTAGTTTAGTTTCATCTTCTTCAGCAAGTGTAACTATTCCTGCCGCAGGAGCAACAGATACAAGATTAGAACTATCTGCGGGTACTCCTTTTGGAAGTATAACCTTCAATATTCCTGTATTTCTAGAAGCTTTTTCTTCTACAGGCAGTAATCAGCCTACTTTAGGCACTTTAACATATCACGATAATACTACTGCGACTGCAAATACTACAAGTATAACTAGAGCTTCTGGAAATGCTTTAGATAAGAAAGTAAAAAGTTTTACATACTACTCCGGCGGTATAAGTAATTCAAATGTTTCCCATATGACAATAACAGTTTCTGGGAAACCTGAATGGCAAGTACAAGAAAGTCATATTCAATCAAAAGTTGATGCAGTAATAGACTCTGCTCCAGGAGCTTTAGATACTTTAAATGAATTAGCTGCTGCTCTTGGGGACGATGCAAACTTTTCTACAACATTAACAAATACCCTAGCAACGAAAGCCCCTTTAGCTTCTCCTGCTCTTACAGGAACTCCAACAGCTCCTACTGCTTCAGCGGGATCAAATACAACTCAAATTGCAACAGCAGCATTTGTAACAGGTGCGATTGCAAGTAAAATTGCACTTACAGATTTAAGTGTAACACAAAACTCTGCTTCCGGAACAGGAGCATTGTCTTATAATAACTCAACTGGAGTATTTAGCTATACTCCTCCCTCTACAGTAACTTTTGCCAATATTAGTGGTAAACCTACAACTGTAGCAGGATACGGTATTGCTGACGCACTCACAACAGGTGCAGATGCAGATATTGGCAGTAATGATTTTATTACAACTGGAAAAGCATATTTTGCAAATATGTTTGCCAATACAAACAATCTTCCAAGTGCTACAACATATCATGGCATGTTTGCCCATGTACACGCCACTGGAGCAGGATACTTTGCCCATGGAGGTAGCTGGGTACGCTTAGCAAACCATAGCGAATTATTTAGTGGATCTTTTACAGCTCTTAGCAATAAACCAACTACTGTAGCAGGCTATGGAATTACTGATGCATTTGATGGTGCATATAGTAGTCTTACAGGAAGACCCACTACTTTATCTGGATTTGGTATTACAGATGCTGCACCTTTAGCCTCTCCAACCTTTACAGGAACTCCTGCAGGTCCAACTGCTACAAGTGGTACAAATACAACACAGCTTGCTACTACAGCATTTGTTCAAGCCGCTATTTCAGGATTTAGTGCTGGTGCAAATGTATCCGTATCTACTTCTGCTCCAAGTAGTCCAGCAGCAGGAGACTTATGGTTTGATTCAAGTGAGCTAATACTTTATGTATACTATGCTGATGGAACTTCCAACCAGTGGGTGCAAACAAACCCAAGCTCTGTACAATCAGGTGGTTTTGATGGTGCATTTAGTAGTCTTACAGGAAAGCCTAATACTATATCTGGGTATGGGATAACAGATGCTGCGCCTACAAACTCACCAAGTTTCACAGGTACACCAAGTGCTCCGACTGCATCAAGTGGAACAAATACTGGACAGATAGCAACAACAGCTTTTGTACAGCAAGAAGTATCTTCCGCGGGTGGCTATAATGATGCGTCTGTAAATACTCACTTAAACAGAAGTACTGCGGCAACTGGAGAAGTACTAAGCTGGAATGGTAGTGATTATGATTGGGTGGCGCAGCCTACAATTCCTGCTCAAGAATTTATTAAGGCATATAGATTTGATGGGACACTATCTACGAATACTGGAACAAAAAGACTTTATGTACAAAAAGCATATACTTTAAAAAGTGTTCATGCTTATGTTGATACTGCATCTGCAGGTGCTGCAATAAATATTACTATAAATAAAAATGGATCAAGTCTACAGACTTTAAGCATAACAGCAGGAGCTACAGTAGCAAGTGTAACTTCATTAAATCACTCAGTTGCTGCAAATAATTATTTAACAATTGATATAACTCAGGTAGGCTCTTCAACAGCGGGCGAAAATTTATACCTAGTGTTTACATTTAACTAAGGAGAAAATATATGTATGCTAAATTAGTATTCCCCGGCGACACCAAAACAGGGGAGCAGGTTAGGGACATTGTAAGGCTAATTACAAGCTCTACATCAAGTACTGCAAGCCTTTCAGGACTTGAGTTTATTACAACCGCACAATCTACAGTATCGGGCGGAAATAGCGGATGGAGTTTACACTCTAGTTCGCCTTCTATTCCAAGTTCGGGAACAGCTGTAAGTGCAGCAGACTCAAACTTTACACTAGAAGCTCCGTGTGTGACGAGTGGAAAGACAAAGTACTGCAGTATTCATGTAAATGGAAGCTGGACTCATGCGGCTGCAACTCATACAGGGGATGATTTTGCATTTACACTGGCAAGTGTTGTAGATCCTGGTGCTGCTACCGAATTAATCAGTAATGGCTATAGTAGTACGAATTCTGCTTATGGCGAAAACTATGGAATCTGCGGAAATACAGAGCATTCAGATCAAGGAATTCACATCTTTGCAGATAACCGAAGAATTATTATTCATGGAAAAGATGGAAAAAACCATACTGTAACATTAATTAATGGAGAATTTGCTGAAACCGATACCACAACTCGATATACTCTTGTTCCTCAAGCTCAAATGTGTTTAAGTAGTATGTATCATATTTCAGACACAAGAAATGTTAGTTATCGAGGAGATACTTATACTCCTTGGGACAGCTTTAGCTATACAGTTCCTTTTATTAGCTTTTTAGAGTCAATGTACTCTTATCAAAGTGGTTGGACTGGAAAAATAAGATTTACAGGGTGGCATCAATATAATGATAGAGCTACTTATGGTGGAAAATGTCGTTATCGTAGCCGTATTGACGATGGAACTCAATATGGAGATTCAACTTTAGAGTCCTCTCTTGGCTACGGAAGAGCACATATGGGGTATGAAATGCTTGATTGGCCTCAAATTTATATGTTTGGGCCAAATCAGTATAACCAAGGATGGAATGATAACTCTAATTATGATAGTAGATTCGGAAGAGCTGCCTCAGGTGCTGTAGAGTATGATTCAAGTGGAAATGCAGGACTTGCTTTGTACAAAATGTGGTGGTCATCCCCTTCTTGCTGGAATTCAGATAAACAAGTTTTTTCTGATCTTTGTAATATTTGGAGATGTGCAGGCGGTCTAGGATCAGACGGCGACACTGTAACTATTGGTAGTAATACTTATGTTTATTTACAGCAGAATCCTACAACTCCTGATACTCTCGGCGGATTTTTAATTAAAAGGACTTAATTATGGCTGCTTTGCAAATTACTTATGGAGGCTCTTCCTATAATATTACTCGACTAGATGTGCAAGATGTTCCTACGCCTTCTCGGGTTCTATTACAGGGAGGGCAAAATTTGTTTACAAACAATACTACACGACTAGATGTTCAAGATACAGTAGCTCCCACTAGAACTTTTGCGCAAAATGCACAAAAATTATTTGAAAACAATACTTCACGATTAGATATTCAAGAACATATAAGCCCTAATCGTGTGTTTATTCAAGGAGGGGTTGCGAGTCCTAATGCACAGACAACAGGGGCTCCAGCATCAAAAGAAAGCTGGGAGTAATCATGAACTTGACAAAAACATATACAAATTCTGACGACAAAATAACTCATGTAGAGATAACTCTTTCTCACATAGAAGATGAAGTAACAACATCAGTATCGGATATATTTGAATTAAGGGAGCCTTTAGATTCAATTACTGAGACTGAAGCAATAATGGGTGTGGGAATCTGGTGGGCACAATTACGTGCTTTACAAAAAGCACTACAAACAAAATTAAGTCTTGCATTTCACACGGAGGCCACAGTTTAGGAGTAGCAAATGTCAGCATATAATTTTCCAAATAGTCCGAGCAATGGAGATACTGTAAATGTTGCAGGTATTGTTTATACCTATGACTCTACAGATAATGCATGGAAAACCGGAGCAGGTCAAAGTCCTGCTATACTAAGTAATGGTACTACTCCTAGCTTGGCTTCTGGAATTACTGCTGCTGAAATACGTACACTTATTGATGCTTCAGCTGACCCAGTAGACTTATCTTCTGTAGCTCAAAATATTATTCCTGATGCTGATTCGACTCGAGATTTAGGTACGAGCAGTAAAAAGTTTAGGGATCTTTATCTAAGTGGAAGTAGTTTGCACTTAGGCAGTATAACAATTGAATCAGATGCAACTTCTATAGTTCTTCCTCAATTAAAGATTGGTACAGGCGCTAACCAAGTAACTCTAAGCGGTTCTGGAGGCGCACTACAGGCAGGAGGAGCTGGAATTACTTTTGCAAGTCTTTCTGGTAAACCTACAACTATAGCTGGATACGGTATTACTGATGCTCTCACATTAGGAACTTCAGCTACAACTGCACTTGCAGGAAATACTACATTCTCCTTTGCAAGTCTTACAGGTAGGCCTACTACTATAGCCGGGTATGGTATTACTGACGCTCTCACATTAGGAACTTCAGCTACAACTGCACTCGCTGGCAACACTGCTTTATTTAGCGGAGCATTCAGTGCTCTTACAGGTAAACCTACTACTATAGCAGGCTATGGTATTACTGATGCACTTACATTAGGAACTTCGGCTACAACTGCACTTGCAGGAAATACTGCTTTATTTAATGGCGCTTATAGCTCTTTAACTGGCATACCTACTACCATAGCACATAAAAATGCAGACATTGATATTGGTAGTAATGATTTTATTACAACCGGTAAAGTTTTATTTGCAAATATGTATTCAGCGCTTTCTGATTTACCCAGCGCTACAACTTATCACGGCATGTTTGCTCATGTACATGCTACAGGAGCGGCATACTTTGCACACGGCGGAAACTGGATAGAACTCGCAAACAAAAGTTATGTAGATACTCAAGTCTCTGCTCTCGTAGACTCTGCTCCTGCAACACTAAATACACTAAATGAGCTTGCAGCAGCACTAAATGATGATGCAAGTTTTTCTACAACAGTTACAAATAGTTTAGCTGCAAAAGCACCTTTAGCAAGCCCTACTCTTACAGGCACTCCAGCAGCTCCAACCGCAGCAAGCGGTACAAATACTACACAAATAGCAACAACTGCATTTGTAACGGCAGCAGTAGCCGGAGCTTCTGGAACATATAATAACGCAGCAGTAGATACTCACTTAAATACAGGCACTGCTTCTACAAATGAAGTATTATCTTGGAATGGTAGTGATTATGACTGGGTGGCACAGTCTGGGGGAGGAGGGGGAGCCTCTGTAACTACGTCAGATGCTGCACCAAGTAGCCCAAGTGCAGGAGACTTATGGTATAATACAAATGCTGGTGGTTTATTTGTATACTATACTGATGCAAATTCTTCTCAATGGGTGGAAATTGTAGGTAAAACAGGTGCTACAGGTGCTACAGGTGCTGCAGGTGCTGCAGGTGCTGCAGGTGCTGCGGGGTCTAGTGCTGCAATAACTCGTTATGCTAATGTTGCAGGCTTTCCAGGAAGTCCTACTGCCGCTGATTTAGCTTATGCAAATGATACAAATACTTTATACTTATATAATGGCACATCTTGGGAAGTAGTAGCATCTGGAAATGACGAAAGTCCCGTAATTACTACTGAACCTCCTACAAGCACACAAACACTATCAAATTCAGGAAGTACTAGCACAGTAACAATGGTAGCACAAGACCCTGAAGGATTTGCTATTAATTATGGTATTGCATATAAAACAGCAAATAATGCTTTACCTTCTCAGCTTGCTTCTGCTCCTTCTATTAATCAAAGTACCGGAGTATACACTTTTACACCTAGTACTAATTCAGCTCACGCAGGAAGTTTTAAAGCACGATTAAGTGCATCTGATGGAGCAAGAACTACAACTCGTCTAATAGACTTTAGTTTATCTTTCACTGTATTAGTAGAATACTTAGTTATCGGCGGAGGCGGCGGAGGCGGAGGCGGATCAGCCGCCGGCGGTGGTGGTGGTGCGGGCGGTTATCGTACTGCTACTGGGTTTGCGTTAACACCCGGTACGGCCTATTCAATTACTGTAGGCGCAGGCGGCGCAGGCACTACAAGTCCTGACAATAATAATGCATCAAATGGAAGCAACTCTGTATTTGGAAGTATAACAGCTTTAGGCGGAGGCGGAGGTGCCGGTACGGGCCCCGCTAACCAGTCATATGCTGGTAATGGATTAGTTGGTGGATCCGGCGGTGGTGGTCGTTACGGTGGTACTGGGGGCGCAGGCACTTCTGGACAAGGTTATGCAGGGGGTGCCTCTACTTCCGCAGGTTCTAGAGGTTCTGGTGGCGGTGGTGGTGCTAGCGCTGCTGGTGGAGACGGTAATTCAAGTACTCCAGGTACTGGGGGTGCTGGACTGGCTTCTTCCATAACAGGTACTTCTGTAACCCGTGCAGGAGGGGGTGGAGGTGCTCTTTGGAGTAATGCTGCTTTCACTAATGGCGGAGCTGGTGGCGGTGGAAACGGTGGATCTTCTGCATCGGCAGGAACAGCAAATACCGGCGGTGGCGGTGGCGGTAATGGTAGTAGCGTTGCTGGTCAAGCGGGCGGTTCCGGTGTAGTAATTATCGCAGCACAGCAAGCAGCATCTTCTGTATCAGGAACTTATAGTGTAGATACTAGCGGTAGGTCCGGATGGCATGTTTATACATTTACAGCAGGCACTGGTAGTATAACTTTCTAAGGAGTAAAGAATGGCAACAGATTTTCCAAATAGCCCCTCAAATGGAGCAACCCATACTTTTGGAGGAAATACTTATACGTATAACTCTACAATGGGGGCATGGACAGGTCCGGCTGGAGGGTCGGGCGGAGGAGCATCTGTAACTGTATCAGAAACTGCTCCTTCTAGTCCTGCTGAAGGTGATTTATGGTTCGATCCAAGTGTACTCAAAACGTTTGTGTATTATAATGATGGAACTGCAAGTCAGTGGGTACAAAGTAATCCTACAGGTAGTGGAAGTGGTGGCAGTGCTGGAGCATCTGTAACTGCATCAGATACTGCGCCTTCGTCTCCAAGTGCAGGAGATTTGTGGTATAAATCAGATACAAATGCATTGTATGTATACTATAATGATGGAGACTCTAGCCAATGGGTAGGTGTATCCGGCCCTGCTGGAGCTGATGGAGCCGCGGGAGCCGCGGGAGCCGCTGCTACTGGTTATGGACAAGTTCCAATTATTTATACTGAACCTCCTACGACTCATGACTTAAATAGTGATGGTAGCACTAGCACAGTACAAATGCAGGCAGTAGATCCAGAAGGAACTGCGATTACTTATGCGATTGCATATGCAAATGCTACAAATGCACGTCCAAATCAACTTGTAGCAGATACAGCTATAAATCAAAGCACCGGTATTTTTACTTTTGATCCTTCTACAAACTCAACCCACGCAGGTACTTTTAAAGCACGTTTAAGTGCTTCAGATGGAATTACACACGCTACACGATTTGTTAATTTTACCCTAGCTTTTAATGTTACCGCAGAACTGCTACTTGTTGCTGGAGGTGGAGGCGGTAATAATGACGCTGGCGGCGGCGCCGGTGGTGGTGGCTACGTCGAAGATTCTTCGTATGTATTTTTAAGTGGTACTACATATAATATTACAGTAGGAACTGGAGGAGCTGTTGCGACAGCACAAGGTGCAGTTGGATCAAGGGGTGGAAATAGTACTTTTGCCACAGGAGGTTCTGATATTTATGTAGCTACCGGAGGAGGTGGCGGAGGTGGTGTTGGTAACTTTACTGGTAGTGATTTAAGCACTCAACTTAATGGTGGTTCTGGCGGAGGTGCAGGTCGTGCTTCAGACGGGCCAGGAATAGCCCTACAAGCTTCATATGGTGGAAAAGGCTTTGGTTTTAATGGCGGAGATGATTATTCGAATGAAGGCGGTGGCGGTGGAGGCGGTGCTGGCGGAGCAGGTACAGACGGTACCGCTGCTTTAGGTGGTAATGGTGGAGCTGCAAAACAGTCTTCAATTACCGGCACAGCAACCTACTATGCAGGAGGAGGGTACGCTGGAGGTTATGATGTATCTTTAGGCTCTTATGGTACTGGCGGTGGAGACAATGTTATTGGTAATGGAGGCTATGGTGGTATTTGGAGCAACGGCACATATGGTAGTAAAGCAGGAAATAATGGAGTTGTAATTATTGCAGCACAAACAGCAGCAACATCAGTTACTGGTGCTTATACCTCAAGCACTTCAAGTAGATCAGGGTACACTGTGTACACTTTCACAGGCACAGGTACTATAACTTTCTAAGGAGTAAAGAATGGCAATCAATTTTCCAAATAGCCCATCAAATGGGGATACACATACAGCAGCAGGCCAAACTTTTACCTATGATGGCACTGTATGGAATCCTCAATCAGGTACTCCTGTATCTACTGGCACAAGTGCGCCTTCTAGCCCCTTTCCTGGCGATCTTTGGTTTGATACGTCTTCGGGGACTCTTTACTTTTACTATGCTGATGGTTCTTCGAATCAGTGGGTTGGTGTAACTGGTCCTACAGGTGCAAATGGAACTAATGGTGCTGATGGTGCTGATGCAACTCCAACAAGTTATACCGCACAAGGAAATCTTCCAACCTCTGGAAATACTGTAGGAACACTTGCTTGGCTTACAAGCACAAATCAACTTGCGGTAGCACAATCTGCACAGGATTGGAGTATATTTACCAGAGATGCTACTACAGCTTTTACTGCAACTGGAGGTACAATTACAACTTATACTGGTGATGGTACTAATGGAACAAATGGTACTAGCTATAAAGTGCATACTTTTACTTCTTCTGGAAACTTTGTAACAACTGGATCAAAAAGTTATGATTATATTGTAGTCGCAGGTGGAGGATCAGGAGGCCCAAGACACTCTGGAGGTGGCGGTGCCGGGGGATATATCGCACAAACAGGAGTAACGATCGCAGCAGGAACCCATGCAATTGTAATTGGAGCAGGTGGAGCAGGTATCTCATCAGGAACAGGAACAAGCGGAAATAATGGTAGTAATACAACTTTTAATAGCCATACCGCGATAGGAGGCGGTGGAGGTGGATACTCTAGTTCTGCAGCAGGTAGCGGAGGTTCCGGGGGCGGAGGATCTAGTTGGAATGCATATACTGGGGGTGCTGGTACATCAGGACAAGGATATGCAGGTCGAGATGGACATTGGACATCTAGTGGAGATCACAGAGTTTCTGGAGGCGGCGGCGGTGCTGGAGGACAAGGACCCGCACCTACACACAGCCCTCAGCAAGCGGGAGATGGTGGTGTAGGAGTACAAAACTATATAAATGGAACAGGCCATTACTGGGCTGGTGGAGGCGGTGGGGGTACGTGGAATTCTGGTGGAAGTCGAGGAGGAAATGGGGGTAACGGTGGAGGCGGCGGTGGAACTCATACGGGTACCGGTACTTTAACTGGAGGAACTGGCGGCTCTGGTTTAAATGCTGGAGGCGCTGGAGGAACAGGAACGACTAACCTGCCAGGAGCAGGCGGGCAAAATACCGGAGGTGGCTCAGGAGGGGCAGGGCAAGACGTTCATGCAAGCCATGTTGGTGGTTCTCAAAGCGGAGGCTCTGGCATTGTAATTATAAGGTATGAGGCATAAAAATGGCACACTACGCAAAAGTAAAAAATGGAATAGTAGAAAATGTAATTGTAGCAGAAGCAAAGTTTTTTGAAACTTTTGTTGATGATTCTCCAGGTGAGTGGATTCAAACATCCTATAATACACAGGGAGGAGTACATTATGACCCTACAACTGGAGAGCCTAGCGAAGACCAAAGCAAGGCTCTTCGAAAAAATTACGCGACCCCGGGTGGAAACTACAACGAAGAGGCGGATGCGTTTTATCATCCCCAGCCCGGAGCAGACTGGACACTGAATACTACTACGTATTTGTGGGAAGCACCAGAGGAGTAAAGAATGACAGCATTAAATTTTCCAGACAGTCCGAGCAATGGTGATACGTACCAAGGATATACGTACAATAGTACAAAAGGCACTTGGGCGAAACCAGCGGATCCTGATGCAAGAACTGCAGTATACGCAAACATTGCAGCACTGCCTACAAGCGGCACTGCTGGTGATATGGCGTATGTAACTGCTACAAATCGTTTATATATTTGGACAGGCACTGGATGGTACAATATTGCATTAATTAATACAAATCCTACTATTTCCGGAGTCAGTTCAAGTTATACTCTTGCAATTGATGGTAGTGCAACGACAGTCACAATCACAGCTACAGATCCAGAAGGATTACCAATTACATACAGTATCGTTTCTGATACTTCTGGAAATATTGCTACGGTAGCACAAGGTACCGGTGCAAATACAAATGTATTTACAATTACTCCTTCAACAAATACGGCTCATGCAGGAACTTTTTCGCTTACTTTCCGTGCTTCAGATGGAGTAAATCTTGCATCTTCGGCAGCATCTTTTACGCTTCAATTTAAAGTAGACAATAGTCACTATACAACGGGATTATTTACTTCTGTAGGAGCAAATAATGCTACAAATTCTTCTTTTGACGATAAATCAGCGAGCAATCACACACTAACAGTAGCAAATCAAGCTCATCAAACTACGTTCAGTCCTTATAGGCCTGGAGGATATTCAGTTTACTTTGATGGTAGCGGAGATTATTTAGCCTCAGACAATAATAATATAGGAAACTTTGGCACAGGAGATTTTACACTCGAAGGATGGATCTGGGTTCCTGATCGAAGTGCTTTATATACCATACTTGATGGTCGTCCTACAAGCCTTACTTCTGCAACTGGGTGGTCTGTAGCAATTAATACTTCCGGAGGTATCTATGTTTATAGTGGGGGGCATCACATTACAGGAACTGCAGGAGATGTTACTACTCAAACTTGGCATCACTGGGCACTAACTCGATCTTCCGGAGATATGAAACTATTTTTAAATGGTACTCAACAAGGGAGCACAAACTCAACTGCGAGAGACTACACCGCAAATTTATTCAGAGTAGGAGCAAGTGGTACAGGAGGAGAAGTTTTTAAAGGCTATCAAAGAGATGTTCGAGTAATAAAAGGTACTGCACTTTATACAAGTAATTTTACTCCTACTACCGAACCTCTTACAGCAGTAACAAATACTACTTTCCTTGGATGTCACTTGCCTTATATTGCCGATGGATCAACGAATGATCATACTATCGCTATAAACGGGGATCCATCAACTGAACCTTTTGCTCCCTTTGATCATCAAGAATACTCAGCATCAAATCATGGTGGTTCAATGGCTTTGGATGGCACTGGGGACTCAATAAGTGCAGCTGCCAGTGCAGATTTTGGTTTTGGAACAGGAGACTTTACAGTAGAATGGTGGATTAAGTTTAATACTATTTCAAACTATCCTACAGTAATTGATATGAGATCTGCAGACAATGATACTCCATTAGCTTTATTTCCTAAAACAAACTTACAAAATCAACTTGGAGTGTATGTAAGTGGAGGATATATTGCATCGGGAACAAATAGTTTTAAAGCGGGTATTTGGATTCATTATGCAATTTGTAAAACTGGCGGATACCTTAAAGGATATTTTAATGGCAAACAAGATTTTTCGATAGCTTGTACAAGAGATTATGGAAGTAGTGAAAGTATAAGAATTGGAGCAGTTTATGGCAATGGAAACTATTTTGTAGACGGTAATATGGCAGATGTTCGTATTGTAAAAGGTACGGCAGTTTATACATCAGAGTTTACACCTCCAACAGCTCCTCTCCCAGCAGTTACAAATACAAAACTACTTGTACAGAGTACAGATGCCGGTATTATTGATAAGTCTCAAACTGCACAATTAGTCGCCCTTATGGGGAATACAAAGTCTTCTACAACTCAAACAAAGTTTTTGTCAAGTTCTATGTACTTTGATGGTACTGGAGACTACATTAATGCAGAAAACTTTGAGATAGGAAATGTAGGTACAGCGCCTTTTACTTTTGAAGGGTGGTTTTATCTAACAGCATCTCCTGCAAACTATATTACTATCATGCAGACCCGAGGTAGTAATGCATCTCAAACAGGTTTTGTAATGGCAATAAGTGCAGCAGATTTTTATATCTACTCCGGAGCATTTATCGGACAGAAAGGCAGTGCAATTTCCTCAAATCAGTGGTATCACTGGGCATATACAAGAGATACATCTGGAAATCAAAGAGTATTTTTAGATGGAACTCAAACTGGTAGCACTTACACAACTGCGCGAAACTATACAGACGATAAACTTTGGATAGGCGCTAAGTATGATGGATCAGAATACTTTACAGGGTACCAAAGCGATATTCGCATCACCAAAGGCTTAGCAAGATATACTTCAAACTTTACAGCGCCGACGGCGGCATTAAAGGGATAATACAATGGCAGTAGTAAATTTACCAGATAGTCCAGCCAATGGCAGTACACAAACTGTTGATGGAATTGTTTATACTTACAACTCTAGTAAGGGGTACTGGACGGCCGCGAGTTCCGGCGGAGGCACAATACAGGTAACTACAAGTGATTCGGCTCCTTCTAGTCCGGCAGATGGTGACCTATGGTATGATACTGATGATGGAGGTATGTTTGTATACTATGCAGACGGTTCTTCAAATCAATGGGTAGAAGTAGTAGGCTCACAAGGGCCTCAAGGAACCTTAAGTACTAGTGATTCAGCTCCTTCTAATCCTTCAGCCGGGGATCTTTGGTATGATACTGATGATGGTGGATTATTTATATACTATTCAGATGGATCTTCAAATCAGTGGGTAGAAGTAGTTGGTCAAGCAGGGGCTCAAGGTCCCGCAGGTCCATCGGGGTCATCAACAATTGTAGCAAATACGACAGCCTTGCTAGCACTTTCTTCCCCCTCTGCGGGGGACCAAGCATTTGTAACTGGAAATAACACTTTATATTTCTATAATGGCAGTGGTTGGTATAAAATTGCACTCATCAACACAACTCCTTCTATTTCTGGTGTAAATGCATCTTACGCTCTTGCAATTGATGGGTCAGCAACTACAGTCACTATTGTAGCATCTGATCCAGAAGGATTACCAATTACTTACAGTATTGCGAGTGATACCTCTGGTAATATTGCTACAGTAGCTCAGGGCACTGGAGCGAGTACAAATGTATTTACAATTACGCCTTCCACAAATAGTGCTCATGCCGGTACATTTAGTCTTACCTTCCGAGCATCAGACGGCGTAAATTTTGCAACAGCAGCATCAAGCTTTACATTGCAGTTTAATGTACAAAATCAACGATATACAACTGCCTTGATTACTTCAGTGGGTGCAAATAATGCTGTAAATTCTTCGTTTGATGATAAATCCACTTCGGATCATACAATCACAGCAAATGGAGATGCTCATCAAACTACATTTAGTCCTTATCGACATGGAGGATATTCAACTTATTTTGATGGCACAACAGATTATTTAAAAGTAACAGACTCAGCCGAACATGACTTTGGAACAGGTGATTTCAGTATGGAATTTTTCTGGTGGCCTGAAACGGTAACTGGAAATAGTGGAAACATACATATAATGATTTCTGCTCCAAATAATAGTCATAATCAGTTTATCTACCATGAGTCCAACTATTGGTACTACGCTGCCGGGTCTGGAGGTGCTACAGTTATACCCAGCTCTACAGGAGCTGCTACTGTAAAGGCATGGAATCATGTAGTTCTTTGCAGATCTGGAACTACAATGAGTATATTTAGTAATGGTAGTCGAACTGCAACAGTGCAGTCAAGTGCAGCAGTTGATTTTTCTCATGCAACTATTGGTCGATATGATAGTGGAGGCTATGAAGTAGACGGATATATTCGAGATATGAGATGGTTAAAAGGAAGCTCTGCCTACGATGCTACACAAACATCTATAACAGTTCCGACCGAGCCTCTTACAGCAGTAACAAACACTACTTTCCTTGCTTGTCACTTACCTTATATTGCTGATGGTTCTACTACAGGCCATAGTATTGCTGTAAATGGAAATACAAGCACAAAACCATTTGCACCTTATGATGGAGAAGAATATGCAGTAGCAAATCATGGAGGCTCTCTACATTCTGATGGTAGCGGAGATTATCTGGCAGTTGCAGCAAGCTCTGATTTTGATTTAGGAACATCTGACTTTACTATAGAAGGATGGGTGTACCCTACAGCTTACGGTAATGCAAACTTTCTTGTAGGACAAAATTATTTTTCAAGTATTGTTCAAATTAATTCTGGCAAACTGCAATTTTATTCGTCTCCAGCAAGTGCATATATAATTACTGCTGCAACTGATATTCCCCTCAATGCTTGGACTCATTGGGCAGTGGTACGAAATGGAAATGCTTGGGCTATTTATCTAAATGGTAAATCAGATGCTACTGCTACCAATGCTGCGGATGCGGGTTTTGATGGTACAAATCCGTTACACATAATGAGATGGAATAACTCTAACGGCACTACCGTAGGAAATGTAGCAGATCTTCGTTTTGTAAAAGGAACCGCAGTTTATACTTCCAACTTTACACCTCCCACTGCGCCACTCACGGCAGTTACAAATACAAAACTGCTTGTGCAGAGCACAGATGCAGGTATTATTGATAAGGCTCAAACAGCAGATGTTGTCCTTCTTGGGGCAGATGCTAAATCTTCTACAACTCAAAATAAGTTTTTAACAAGTTCAATGTATTTTGATGGTACAGGAGACTACTTAGCAGCAGATATAGACGGAAAATTTTTTACAAAGCCTTGGACAATAGAAATGTGGATATGGGCTCCAAACTATACAGGAACAAAAGCGATAGGGCCGTCTTTTGGGGGAGGATCAGGAGCTTGGAATACTACAAATGGTCATCAATGGATTTCTTATACCTATAATGGCGACTTATGGTTCCAGTATTTTGGCACAAATAATAGCTATAACAATATTAATATAGGAACTGTTCCCCTAACTAATTCTACTTGGTGTCACTGGGCGTATTGCTGGGACGGCACAACTCTTAGATTCTTTAAAGATGGAACTTTAGAGCACTCAACTACAACTTTTACGCCAAAAGATGTAGCTACCACTAATCTTAATCTCGGTAGACATAACAATGATTCAGAGTATAAAGAGGCTTATTATTCTGATGTAAGAATTACCAAAGGCTTAGCAAGATATACTTCAAACTTTACAGCGCCGACAGCGGCTTTAAAAGGATAAAATAATGGCAACTAACTTTCCAGATAGTCCGTCCAACGGCGCCACACATACGTTTGGAGGGACTACTTATACTTACAATTCTACAAAAGGTGTGTGGACAGCGCCTTCAGGAGGCAGCTTTACAGGGCTTTCTGATACTCCTTCTAGTCTTAGCGGACAAGGAGGAAAAACATTAAAAGTAAACTCTGCCGGAAATGCCGTCGAGTTTGCTAGTGTAGCTGCAGGGGACGGACAATCTCCGATTGTCTATACTGAACCTTCTGCAACTCATGATTTAAACAGTGATGGCAGTACTAGCACAGTGCAAATGCAGGCAGTAGACCCAGAAGGAACTGCTATAACTTATGCGATAGCATATGCGAATGCCACGAATGCACGTCCAAATCAACTTGCAGCAGATACCGCTATTAATCAAAGCACTGGTACTTTTACCTTTGATCCTTCTACAACTAGTGGACATGCAGGCAGTTTTAAAGCAAGACTAAGTGCCTCAGATGGCATTTCAAGTGCTAGTCGTTTTGTAAACTTTAATCTTAGCTTCAATCCAGATATTACATATTTAATTGTAGCAGGCGGTGGTGGTGGAGGTACACAGTCCGGTGGTGGTGGAGGTGCTGGAGGACTTCTTACTGGAACTAGTACTCTTGCTATCGGAACAACGTACACAGTTACAGTTGGAGCAGGAGGTAATGGCTCTGCAACAGGTCCAGGAGCTGCACAAGATGGTGGAAATAGTGTGCTCTCTGGTAGTGGATTTACTACTCTTACTGCGATCGGTGGTGGTAAAGGAGGTATCTATAATGGTGGTTCAGGAGGCAACGGAGGTTCCGGTGGCGGGGGCGCTGTAAACAACGGTGCGGCAGGCACAGGAACATCAGGTCAAGGAAATGCAGGTGCCTCGGGCGGAGTAGATAATGGTAGTGCTACTGACTTCGGAGGAGGCGGTGGAGGTGCTGGTGAAGCCGGAAACACTGATGGGCCCGGACATGGTGGCGATGGTTTACAGTCAAGTATAACAGGAACGGCTACTTACTATGCTGGTGGTGGTGCTGGTGCTCACCACCCTGCAAGTCAGTCTCCTGCTAGTGGAGGCCAAGGTGGTGGTGGTGCTGGAGTAAACTCATCCACGAATAGTGGTAACGGCTATCCTGGTACCGCAAATACTGGAGGCGGTGGTGGTACTGGCGCAGAGCACAATAATACTGGAGGCGCAGGAGGTTCAGGAGTAGTAATTATTAGAACTACTTCAACAGCTGCTTCAAGTACTGGATCTCCCACTCTAACTACCGACGGATCTTTTAATGTATATAAATTTACTGGGTCTGGTAGTATAACATTCTAATAAAAAAGGGGCTTAGAGCCCCTTTATTTCTTCTTGAAGTGCCATTGTGAATCCACGTATTGCCATTTCAAGTCTTTGTACTTTTAGATTTTCTTGCTCTAATTGTTCTTGTAAATCTTGAATTTGAGCAAGATATGAGATTGCTTTATCAGATAAGCTTTTTGGATCTATTTTCTCATCATCTACTTGCATTGCAAGGCCGTCTCTATACCCTCCTTCATTTTCCCAATCTTCTTCTGGTAGCAGAGGTATTTCTACTCCATTACTCGGCTGAAGCTTCTTCTGCGGGGGCTTCTTCGCTACCATCTTCGTCCTCTCCTCCAGCAAAAATTCTCTCCTGAGCTTCTAGTTCTGCTTTCAGCAGGCTTACAAAACCTACTCGTGCAACTTCAATCTGATGAGATTTTGCTTTCAGTTGATTTGTTTGTATATTCAAATCTTGGATTTGATCTACGTAGTACTTTCCATTGTCGGTCATTTTTGAGACTTCGTATTCTTCTCCTCCAAGAACGACCGTAGGATTTTCTGGGTTAATAATTTGCATTTTCTCTCCTATTTAAAAATATCTTGCCAGTTACCCGTAGTGCTAGCTCTTGCATACTCTGTAGCACGATTCTCAAAAAAGTTGGTATGCTCAACCGCATTTAGCATATAGTCTAACCATGGCAAAGGATTATCTTCACTATGAAAAATCTTTTTCATGCCAAGACCAAGCAATCTTCGATCTGCAATATATCGAATATATTCCTTAACTTCTTCTGCTGTAAGGTCTGGAACATCTGCGCCTTCAAAGCAAAGATCAATAAAAGCATCTTCTAACTCTACTGTGCGCTCCGCTGCACAATAAATTTCATACTTTAGATCGTCATTCCAAAGTTCTGGATTCTCTGCAATAAATGTTCGGAATAGTTGAGACATTCCTTCTACATGCAGGCTTTCATCTCGAATGCTCCAAGTTACAATTTGTCCCATACCTTTCATAAGATTATGACGAGGAAAGTTAAGTAGAATTGCAAAACTACTAAATAGCTGTACTCCTTCTGTAAATCCAGAGTAGATAGCCATAGTCTTTGCAATGTTCATTGGACTATCCATACCAAAGTTAGAGAGATGCTCATGCTTATCCATCATGGCTTTATGTTCCATGAATTTTTGATACTCATCGTCCCCAAAGCCCAATGTTTCTAAAAGCAGAGAATACGCTTCTTGATGTACGGCTTCCATTGCAGCAAATGCAGATAACATCATGCGTACTTCAGGCTGCTTAAATGTTGGTAGATAATGTGTGGCATAGCCACAGCAAACATCTACATCTGCCTGAGTAAAGAAACGAAAAATTTGATTAATAAGTTTCTTGTTCCCGGGTGTTAGTTTCTCCCTATAATCCTTTAAATCATCCGCAAGATTGACTTCATCCGGAAGCCAGTGCATATGCTGTTGATTTTTGTAATGCTCATAAGCCCAAGGATAGTTAAAAGGCTTATAATATTCTCTTTCCGCTAATAAATTCATATTTATCCTTCGCACGCTACACAAGCGTCCTCGTCCATAGACTCAAATATTCTTTTCCGTAGGACTTCATCTGATATTGTTTCCGCTCTTTTATGTGCTTCACTTCGTAAGTAGTAAAGTGTTTTTACTTTCTTTTTCCATGCCATCATATGTATAGCATGAAGTTCTTGCTTTGATATATCTGAAGGGAAAAATACATTTAGAGATTGACTTTGACAAATTTGTTTTTGTCGATCTGCTGCCATATCAATAACCCATCTCTGATCTATTTCTACCGCAGTTTTAAATACATATTTTGTCCATTCATCTAAAAACTCCAGATGCTGAACAGACCCTCCACTTGTTACAATATCTTTCCATACTTCCTCTGTATCCATTTCGATGTCTTGGAGGACAGCCTGTAAATACTCATTTTTTTGTAAACTGGAGCCGGATTTAGTTTTTTGAGTAAATGCGTTAGCCCGATATGGCTCAATACTAGGACTTGTATTACCGCATATGATAGAGCTACTAGCATTAGGAGCCACAGCCAACAGATGAACGTTGCGACGACCAGTGCCGACTGCATCAGGCGCTTCTCCGCGTTCTTTAGCCAATTGTTCACTTGCTGCCTCCGCGCATGATTTTATATGCCAAAACATTGCCATATTTCTATTTTTTGCCTGAAAAGATTCAAATGGTATGCTATGTCTTTGTAAATAGGCATGGAACCCCATTGCACCAAGTCCAATACTTCTTTCCCGTGCAGCACTGTACTTAGCTTTTTTTAGCTCATTAGGAGCATTTTCAATAAAATGAGTAAGTACATTATCTAGCATACGAACTAGATCAGGAATAAACTGAGGATCATTACTCCACTCATCGTATTCTTCCAAATTTACACTTGAAAGACAACATACTGCAGTGCGCTCTTCATCTGTAGGGAGCGTGATTTCACTACAAAGATTAGACTGATTTACTTTTAGTCCAAGTTGCTTTTGACACTCTGGCAGCCCTTCTTGTACTGTATCGCCGAACATGATATAGGGCTCTCCAGTCTCTACGCGATTTTGAATAAGTTTTACCCAGAGAGTCTTAGCTGATACAACTTTTGTAGTAATACCACTGTTTGGATCAATTAAAGGCCAACTATCATCGAATCCTTCTTCTTTTGTGGCTCTTTCTATAAGTTCCATAAAATTGTCAGGGATAATGACACCATGATGAAGGTTTGTAGACTTACGATTAATATCGCCTCCAGTAGGCTTACGCATATCCAAGTATTCTTCAATTTCTGGATGACACATCGGTAAGTACGAAGCATAGCTTCCACGTCTTGTTACTCCTTGTGAGAACGCAAGCATCTCCGCGTCTACGACTTTAAGAAATGGTATAACGCCTGTAGACTCAGATCCATTACTGGTTTTCGAACCCACTGAACGTATATCCCCCCAATAACCACCAATACCGCCACCGACTGAACTGAGAAACGCATTTTCTGTATAGTGGTCGGTGATACCTGTTCTACTATCATCCACGTAATTGAGAAAACAGCTAATAGGAAGACCGCGCTTAGTACCTCCATTGCTAAGGATGGGAGTAGAGAACATGAACCAAAGTTTACTAGCGTAATCATACAGTCGCTGGGCATGTCCTTCATCATCTGCAAATGCCTCCGCTGCTCGTGCAAATGCTTGTTGTGGAGAACCTTCTCCGTCAACTAAGTATCTGTCTTGTAATGTTCTTATACTAAATTGTGAGAGATAACGATCTCTACGAAAATCAATATCTATATTCATCTAATTTACATCCAATATCTGAAATATTTTCCTTGCCTATTGCATCATCGCAGTAGGTCATTAAGTCCATTAGCTCATAGTTTGTGAGTAATTGTTCTGCATTTTCATTTAATGCTTGTATATGTTTATACTTACTCGGTATTGGAGTAGCATTATAAATGTCCATTGCATCGCCGTAATCTTTTATAAGCTGAACTGCTCTCTTCGGGCCAATGCCAGGAATTCCTGGAACATTATCGCCTTTATCCCCTGTAAGACACTTTAGGGAGATATAATCTTCAGGTTCAACTTCGTAATGTTCTCTCCAGTTATCCAACCTTACTTCTTTTCTTGTTACATAAGAGAATCTACTTACAGTGTCTTGAATAAGTAAGTCCCAGTCTCGGTCACTTGATACTAACCATATAGTTTCTAAATTATAAGCATTTTTATGCTTTACTAAGTGTGCTGCAACATCATCTGCCTCCACACCCTTATAGCGAAGAATAGGATATTTTTCTGAAAGTATCTCTAAAGACGCTTCAAACTCTTCGAAGAACTCTTCAAATGCTATCTTTTCTTCTTCGCTTTGATTTGCAAATTTTTCTTTTCGATTTTGTTTGTAATCTGGAGAAATGTCTTTTCTATAGGTAGAAGATCCCCAATCTGCTGTAACAATAATCTTTTTACAATTATACGAGTTAGCTAAACTTTCTATAGTTTTTTCATACTCGTATCTAAAGTCTGTTCTACCTTGGTGTTTCCAGCGAAATGCTAAATTCAAAGCATCTACGACTAGCACTGCATTTTCCTCACCATCAAGTAGTTTATCTGTAAAGTTAAATGCCATTTAGAAACTCCAGCTTTTCGTTCTTTAACCACTCATCTGCAACCATAACATAACAGCCTAAAAAGTTTATATCTATCCATAGAGAAAAATTTTCGGGCTTATCTTTTGCCACTACAAATATAGGAGAACGATTATATTTAAAAAACAACAACGGTTCTTGATTCCCTTGGTGCGCTTGTTGTACTACTTTATTCCACCATCGAATAAGATTATTTGTTCTAGGCGCGGTAAAAATTTTATCAGTAAGAGGAGAGTCTGAATAGTTTTTTACTTCTATGCAATACTTATTTTTTTCATGAGGAACATATAAATCTCCCTTTAAATACTCAAGAGCCCCGGAACTTGGGACTCTTTCAAACTGAAGGCCTGTATGTTCTCTTAATAAATCTCTTACTAGATATTCCCCTCGAGCACCTTTTGCTCTGCTATCTACCACAATCTCCTCTCTATTTCTCGAAGTATATCTAATTTTTCTTTGTACTCTGCAAGCTTTCCTAGTTCATCCTCGATTGCACCTACAACATCAGGATGCTCTCCTATTCCCACAGGACTTTTGAAATAGATTTGTATATTTGTTTCGTGGTACTTTATCTTTCCTAAAAGATAGTCTTTCATGTTTTCACACATCATGAAGCCTTGCGTCCATTGTGTGCCTAAATTATCATCTGGTTCCATTGTTTACTCCAGTTTGCTTATATTTCCTGACTTGATAACTTCTACTTTTTCAAGTAAAGGATGCGTCCATCCATGGCTTACTACATAAGTATTTAAATCTTCGCCTAAAAGAACTTCCACTAATTTTTCTCTACCAGTTTCATCAAGCACATTAATTACTTCATCAAGAAAAAGAATGTTAATCTTTGACTTTGATATACTACTCATCAGCTTACGAATAGCTATGAGAGTGGCAGTATTCACGCGAGCTAGCTCTCCACTAGACAGTGCGAGAATATCTACAATATTACCATTGTCCGTAATCTGAACATTGAGTTTATCATTCGATACAACAAACTCAAGTGTAAATCGTCCATCTGAAAGTTCTGCAAGATATGTGTTCGTTAACTCTTCTAAGTCTTTTACGAGATTTTCTATTTTATATGCAAGTAATCCATTTGTACTAAAAGCTTTTTTCAATACTTCTAAATTATTTACAATCTCTTGTTGTGCCCCTAACTCCTCTTGAGCAGAGTCTAGCTGGCTTTTGAACTCGTCTGTTTGCTCAAGAATTACTTGGATTCGGGTGTTTCTTCTGGTGATTCGCTCATTGTTTCTCGCTGTTTCCTCCAAAGACTCTTTTGCTGAAACCAAGTCAGCTCGTACTCTTGCCAAGCGCTCTTCCAGCTCTCCTTTGTCCAAGACGGCCACTGGGAGAGTTCTGTCAATGCTTCTGTACAAATCCTCCCACTCTCGCTGATCTTTTCTTGCAGCGTCATACTCTGCATTGTCTCGTTTAATTTCTGATATTCTTCCCTCAATTTCATATTCTTCCTTCCTAGCTTCCGCTATTTTTCTTGCCTCATCATTTATTAGAGACTGTTTAAATTCTGGATCAACGGCCTGCTCGCAAGTTGGACAATGATCTCCTAATTTTTCTAGCTTTGCCAAAAGTTTCTTTGACCCCGCTACCGATTGTGATAACTTTCCAAGATCGCTCTGCAAGCTATCATAGGATTGTGTACTTGTGATACTACAGTTTTGTGCTTTTGTTATATTTATCTTAGCCAGTAAATCTTTATAAGTATTATTTTGTACAATTTTTTTATTTTTTTCGGAAATATTTTTAATTTCCATCATAAGCCTGGCGGATTCTGTTTCGTCTTCAGATGTGTCGATAGAAATTTCAGACAGAGGCAGTATGGATGTATCACTTAATTTATTATCATTCAACCATTTTTCTATTGTTGATATTTTTGATTCTATGCTACTAAGAGCTATTGTGCACTGTCTTGACTCTTCTTTAAATAATTCAAAGAACTTTACGTAATGCTCAAGTTGAAGTAAGTCGATAAGAAACTTTTTGCGGTTCGTATCTGTTGCAGTAAGAAACTGCAAACTGCTATTTGTGTTCTGGTAGACCAACTGAGAGAAGGTTTTGAAATCGATTCCAATAATAGTTTGGAGTGTCTTATATGTATTGGTCGCTGTATGAGAGCTAATATCTTTCCCATCTTCCAAAAGACGAAGCTTAATACTAGACTTGCGATCAATAATGACGTCATACTCTTTCTCATCTTTTGTAAATGTCAAGTGTATATGATACCCTGCATTTACATATCTATTTGGTATATCTGCCTTTTTAATTCCTTTTGAGTTTTTGTTGTAAAGTGCTTCCTCTATAATTAAAGGTATGGACGATTTGCCCATACCATTTGTTCCAACTAATTGAGTTACTGTATTCGAGGAAAGGTCTAGTTCATTATCTGAACCATAACTAAAACAGTTACTCCATTTCAACTTTTGCAGAGTAATCATTAAAAACACTCACTATTTTAGGGATTTGGGTTTCTGATAATTCTAGAATATATGTTAAATACTCTACCAATTCTTCTTCTATTGTCATATCTTTATTAATTACTAATGTTGCTTCATTAGTACGTTTGACAACTTTTTTATCTAAGAGATCGCTGTTCTTTACATTTGCAAGCTCTTGCATATCTCCTTCAATTTCATAAATAGTGTGATGATAGTCTGTAGGTATCATCTCACTTGGATCTGTAACTGTTTTTCTTATCAACTGTGGTAGATCAAATGGCTCCCAAATCCAAGACCAGTCCTCTGGATTGATCAAAATATATCCAGTTTTTACTTCAGTTCTATGAAATGAAGTAGTCATCGGAGACCCGGGGTAGACAATATTTTTCTGACTATTACTATGTGCGTGCAAATCGCCCGCAAAGACGATAGGAAAATCCTCAAACCTGTCTAAGTCCACTTCTGGCTTGACGTGTGGAGGTATCTCTCCTCGTACATGAGTAAAGAGTGGTGCCGTTGATATAAACTTTTCAATGCTTCCTTCTCTATGTAAGTCGGCATAAGGAAGAATACTAAAACCAAGCTCTGAATCATAATATGAAATATCCGCTATTTTTACAAGTGGATTTATATCCCTAGTTACTTGCTTCAGTTGAGTAAAGAATGTTCTGTTTTTCTTTGTAGCTTCATGATTGCCATCATAGATAAGGGTTGGAATCCCTACCTCTCGAATAAACGAGAAGTAGAGTTCCAACTCTTCCATGCTAGGCAGACGGTCAAAAAGATCACCACCGATAATGTGCATTTCACACTGATTTTCAAGACTATGTATCTGCTCGAAAAATAATCCGTAACGGTTAAGTGCCCATTCTTTGGGCACATTCTTTTGACCTAGCTTTAAATGCCAGTCTGCCGTAAATAGAATCATGTCAAATCAAACTCTTCTACAGACTCTTCATCAACCTTAGCGGTTTCTTCTCGAATTTCATCGAGCAAAGTTTTTTGAGCATCAGGAGTCGGACGAGGCATAACATCATCCATAGACTTCAGCTCTGCGATCGCTTCCATCTCGGCTTCATCAAGTGCTCGCTGCTTGCACTTCAAGACTTGGAGTTGGTACTCTACATTGTAGGGCAGGGGTCCAGTCTTTACGCGCTTGAACTTAATATCCCATCCAGCTTCTGGATCTGTAGGGTCGCCCAGGTCTTCTGCGGCTGTAAGAATAGCTTCAAAGAGCTTCTTTTTAAGATTGATGATCTTGACTTCTCCTTGGTCAAGACACTGCATAGCGTAGCTCCAGCCACACTTCAGATCGGGGTAATACTCACGAACCCAATCTTTTTCTTTGTTATTAAATCGCTCCTCATTGCGATCAAAAGAAAGACACTCAAAAGGAATGTTCTTTCCATTCTTACCTTCTAACCAGTATACATATCGTGCGAGTACGTCACCTACGAGTCGGACTTCGTTGTCACCGTCGCGATAAGAGTAAGAAGTGATGCTGGACTTTTTAGCGCCTCCAGCGGCCTTGTTAAATGATAGTGCCATTAGTGTATTTTCTCCTTTGGGACTTCTTCATATTTGAAGTGAAGTTGAAATTCATCATCAATATGAAGTAGACTGTTATCTTCGAATAATGAAATGTCTACTTCTAAAAGATTTAGATCTAGACTGAGTTTCCCAGTTGCTTTATAGTCCGCTAACGGACGCATAGAGGCTAAGCCAAGATACTGGGCTATCTCGGCATACTCGTATTTATATGCATAATATAAGAGGATATCAGGATGAACTATAAAGGAATCACCCTTATAGTTGGTATTTGAGTATCGATAGGTTTTATCATATTTATTCAACGGAACGTGCTCCGTTGTTATCATTCTAAAGATGATAAAAATGGCCAAAGGATTTCCTTCAGCCGTTTCAAATATCTTTTTCCAATTATATAACAACATATTATACATCAAACCGCACAAAAAGTCAAGAACTATTTTTCTGTGTTATATCTGTTCTATTGAGTAGCCTTGCTTCATATAGTATCCCATACGATTAGAGGCTTGACGAGTTGCAGTTTTTCCTTTTAAATGAATATCGACCACTATTGGGTCTCGTTTTCCTTCCTGCTCTCGAATGACTCTTCCAATGAGCTGTGTGAGGAGAGGTTCGTTGTTGATAGGGGTACCGAGTATAAGGACAGAGAGGGAATTGACTGAAATCCCTTCACTAAATATCGCTTGAGTACCAAAAAGTATTTCTTTATTCCCATAATTTATCTCATCAATGAGGCTTTCGCGCTCTTCATGGGGAACTTCCCCTGTTACACAAATTGCATTGTCTCCTACAAGACGTGCACAAGTTTTCAGAAAGTGTACTCGATCTGATACTACAAGTACTTTGTGGCCTCGAGCAGCATAGTAGGATGCAAGTAACGAGACACTATGAACATATTCTTCATTGTTTGCCAGGTTATTTACCCGATTTGCCCATGGAATATTTGCACCATCCATAAAGCGTACTTCCGAACGATAGATATTTATCTTCGGAGTCATAAAATTTTCTTTGGGAGGCTGAAAAAGTTTGTTACCAAAATAGTCACGAAAGACCACATGCTTTCCATCTTTTCGCTCGATTGTGCCACTCAGTCCGATTTTGTACCGTGCGTGACTGCTGTCGATAATTTTTGAAAACGTTGGCGAAGATACGTGATGCATTTCGTCCAAGATAATTGTTCCAAATATTTTTCGAATTCGATCGATGTTTCTGTAGAGTGTTTGGGTATTACCAACCACAATACAAGGATCGGTATTCCAACTACCACTACCAATAATCCCTGGAGTAATTCCATATACTTTTTCTACCTCTTTTGCCCACTGATTTCTTAAAGGAACAGTGTGTGTAATTACTAATGTTTTTTGCCCTAGCTTTCCTGCGATTGCAAGACCTGTAAAGGTTTTTCCCCAACTTACCCACGCATTGATGATACTGCTATCGTCGAGTTCGTCATAGACGGCTTGTTGAGATTCGCGGAGTACAAACTGAAACTCAGGAAAATCAACAGGAACCATAACCCTCTTGTCCACCATTTCATACGCATTTGGTATTAGATCTCCTCGTCCGATTGGTATTGATACCAGATTTTCGCGCACCCGCTGCAGATTCTTAATAATGATCGGAGGATCTTTCGGATTCTGAGGTGCAATTTTATACGTCAATTCTTTGGATAACTTCTCTCGAAGTTCCAAATTAGCATCCATATAGATACGATTACTAAGTACTGCCTTCATATAAGTATATACAGTATTAATAGTACTATAACTACTATGTCTAGTCTTTGACTAAGTTTCATACTTTTCTTCTTGTATCTTTTAGTTTAGTTTCCGAATAATCATATAAAACCCACGGCAAATTACCATGATGAAGAATTCCTGCATACAGTATCTCATCTGCAGGAGGTCTAGGTATAACGAATGGATTTTTTATACCCTCTAAGTATAGTAAAGAGTTACTAGTTTTATTAACTATTCTTTTTATTCGATAGTATTTTAATTTACAAAACTGTGATTTTTCATAGATAAAGGGTATACCATAGCTATCTACAAAATGTTTTGATTTTGATTTCAAGATACCCCGAAAATTATCTAACTGGTGATGCAACTCTTGTAAATTTTTATGAGGGGTTTGTAGTCGACGTATGCCCAAGGTGTCCCCTTCCATATTTTTGTCGTCTAGGATTTTGTCGTCTAAAAATAAAAGACCATCCTGCCTATACCAGTTACCGGAAGGCATAGCATAGACAGGAAACTTAACCCTACTTATATTCTTATACTGAATCACCATACATTTTTTGGAATTTTCCCATTGAATAGTCTTCTCCGATTTCGAAGTCGCATCCGACAGGAGCCCCCGGAACTGTGATCCCTCTATCCATTTGAACAAAGTGTTGAAGCTGTTTGCAGTAAAAATCGATTTCTCCTTCTGGAACTTCCGCAAGTATTGAGTCATGTACCAAAGCAAAGATACGAGACTTCATTTGTTGCGATTTAATAAATGCCCCCATGTCTATAGCACCTAATAGGTTAATATCACTAGCAGCAGACTGAACCAAAAAATTAAGGCCAGAGCGAATGCTATGACTTCTGATACCTGGATCGGTACTTTCAACATTAGGCAATCTCCTCTTTCTACCAAAGAAACTATAGATAAATCCATTAGCTTCAATAAACTTCTGGTTGGAATCAATCCAACTCTTTAACTTGTGAAATGCTCCGAAATAATCTTTAATTACTTCAGATGCTTCTTGTCTTGAAAAATATTTTCCACTGTCTTTTGTTACTTGTTCACTAATTTTTGCAGGACCGGCACCATACATAATGCCAAAAGTTACTGCTTTAGCAGCTTGTCTCCGATCTGCATATAATTCTGCTACCTCTTCTACTTTACAAGGCAACTTAAATACTTTGTGTGCAATAGTACTATGAAAGTTTCCTCCGCTACGAAATACATCCATAAGTGCTGCATCTTCTGCTAGTACTGCCGCTACGTAAACTTCCGCAGTTGTTAAATCCATAGCTACTATCTTGTGGCCCTCTGCGGCTTTGATGCAACCTTTTACAGTAGGGTTATCCCTAGGAAGCTGTTGCATATTAAGTTTCCCGCTTGAACTAAGCCTCCCAGAAGTAGTACCGTGAAGATTAAAACCCGTACGAAGTCGAGAATCTCGATCCAACTGAGGTATGATCTTGTCAAGATAAGTATTTTTGATTTTTGATTTTTGTCGTATGTCCAAGATCCGTTTTGGTACGTCCGATTGAAGGCTGAGTTCTTTAAGCACTTCCGCGTCAGTAGAGTCTGCGCCCGTGCCAGTTTTCTTTCCAGTCGGATTGAGGCCCAAGAAATCAAATAAAAGACTGCGCAACTGAACAGTGCTATTTGGATTAAAAGGTTTTCCATTTAGTTCTTCAAACCTCCGTATGTTATCGTTTTCATACAAAGCAGCAATGGCCTCATCAATATCAGTTTGCATTGCATCCTGACCAATATACAAACGCTTTTTGTCAAAAGGAACACCATTGTCCTGAGTGTCGATAAGGAATCGAGTGCCAGGAATAAGAATGTTATCGTATACCCACTTGA
>VMHT01056987.1_pt1 | contig 68864 bp, 93 predicted proteins | sample 4693611 | NCBI WGS metagenome assembly VMHT01 (sample SAMN12280063, study PRJNA550983) | marine metagenome | isolation source: seawater sampled from same location over 5 years 0.02-0.2 micron viral filtrate | place: USA: collected off the coast of southern California halfway between the port... ...
TGCTCCTCCGCCCGATCCTCCAGCGCCGCCTCCAGAGTTTCCTCCGTGTCCCGCACCGAAACCACCGCCAAGTGCAGTGTGTCCATCAAATGTAGATTGTCCTCCAGCTGAACCTGGAAAGTTTTGTGGGCCACCACCGCCGCCTCCGCCACCGCCTCCAATTGAAACTGGATAAGGTGATCCATTAAGTGGGTGCTCAGGAGAGTGCAATAAGCCTCCCGCTCCGCCTCCACCACCTCGGTTTGGGCCTGCTCCACCGCCACCGCCAATTAATAAAACTTCGGCAGTTGCTGCAGATGGGTTAAAAGTACCTGATGAAGTAAAAGTTGTAATTTGTTCTGCTGATACTTGTGGATCGTTGTTTGGACCAATGACACCACCATTATTAAAATATTGTCTATTTGGCATTATTCATTCTCCCATGTGTTACTTGAAGTATTATACACTTGAACTACTTCAGGTGTAATAATATCTCCTTCTGAATCTATTTGCTTTCTAATCAGTCTCATTGGATCTTCTTCCCAAGTAACTTCGTATTCATTTCCGCTTTCATCAGTTGATAATGATTGGTCGATTAATGGCCATGGTTCTGGTGGACCATAAATCAAATCAGTTCCATCTAACTTCCAAGTGTTTGGAAAAGTATTGACGTTTGCAAACTTGGACATGGCAGGAATATAAAAACCATTTATCCAATGTTTACCTTCTTCTGCTTCGATGTATGAATGTCCATCATTTTGGAAAGATTCAACAAACTCAACTGTAGCGTCATCCTCAAATAAGACACTATTAAGCACTTGTTTACCAGTAATAGAACCTGTGTCCCTTAAAGGTAATGTAGTTTCGTTGTTGTCTATCTTAACAAAGATTTTGGCCATAACGATTACGACCTCCTATTAACTTAATTCTTCGTAATTAATAGTGATCACTAAATCTGAGTTTGCTCCTGCGCCTGCTTCAATGTTATCGCCTTCTTCAAGATAAAGAGAAGTGTTTTTATCGATAACTGTTAAAGTAGAGTCTGCTGGTACAGAAATTGTAGAAGCAATTGCTATTGGTGATCCACCTGACTTTGTAATAAATACAGATGCATCAGCAGCATTTGTTCCATCAATGTTTGCTACTAAGATATTGTTAATTTTAAACACTTTGTTTGAAGATCCTGCATTAGCAAGAATCTCAGTTGTAAGTGTTGTATCCAACGCAGCTTGTTTTGATTTCGCTGTGATCGTTGCTACGTTTACTAGGTTTGGTGCCGCCATGTTTTATACTCCTTTATTATTAATATTAACCAAAAACTAAAGCCATTGCAATGGCTTTACCTGTTGTTGCGACGTCGCCGAAAGATAAATTTCCAGCTCCATCTGTTTTTAAACCATTTCCTGATGAACCATCAGCAGTAGGTAGATTTAAAGTAAAGCTTGATCCGACAGTTGCCGCAGCTCTTAGGCCAACATACTCACCACCTGTAGCGTCTTCAAATCTCACTTCATTTCTGTTTACTAGATTTACTCCAGACGATTTGCTTAAGATATCATTTACATTTGTACCATCAGCAAAAAGAATTTTAGTTCCTTTGTCTGTTGTAGAAAAAGTTGGACCTGTTCCTGATACAGTTTTAAACTGAACCGTGAAAGCTCCTGTTGTTCCATTCTCAACGATGTAAGTTTTTTCAATTGAATCTGGAATAGTTACAATTTGGTTTCCTGTAATAGTACCTGTTAATTTAATAACTGCATTTCTTGCGTTTGAAATCGTTCCATTAGTCATCACTAAGGCAGTAGTTTGAGCTCCACCTGCAATTGATATTGATTCAAATCCAGCAACTGCTTGTTGTACTAGGTTTAAGTTTGCGTTAGTTTTATCTCCCCATGTTCCAGAGTTTTCCCCTGTTACCATTAGTTCGAGTTTTAAATCTGTCGAATAACTTGATGCCATAATTTATATCCTTTATTAAATACTTAATTTTATTTGCCTTACGCTGCCTTGTCAACTACCGTCCATGTTGGACTCGCTCCAGGGTCAACAACAGCCCATGCATTTATCCCCATTATACCAGCTGTTACTGTTCCTGTCACTCCTGTTGGAGTTGCAGTAATACTTATTCCTGCTAAATAATCACCAATAACTATAGGGCCTAATGCTTGACCTGTTACAGAAACCCTTACATTAGTAAACGCATCTTCGTCACCTAATGCTGTTTGTAATAATCCAGCAGTTGTAACAACAACATTTGCGTCTGCTTTAATTGATTCCTGACCAACACTGATTGCAAGAGTTACTGGTGTAACATCTACTTCTACTGATGGGACAGCTACTTCCTCACCACCTTGTGAAATATCAGTTCCTACACCTTGACCCCATTCTCCTACGCCCCAAATTTGTTCACCCCAACGTGAAGCTGATGCAGTTGTAACAGGAACAATTACTAACTCTCCACCAAATGCACTATTTTGAGCAACGGTTGCTTGAGCTCCTGTAAATTCATATATTGAAGCTTGACCTAGAGTTCCTAACGATCCTGTTGCCGATACTCCAGTTGGTGAAGCTGTTGCTGCACCCGTTTGAACTGTATCTGTTCCAACAAATATTGTGATTCCGTCTCCAACTCCCCAGAAACCTTGACCCCAAGATTCAGTGCCCCATTCATCATTAACAGGACTTGTTACTTCAACTACAACTAACTCACCTGCAAAAGCACTTGTTTGTTGTGCAGCAAGAGTTACTCCTGTGATGTTTGGATCTACCGAAGTTCCTGCAACAGCGTTAGTTAATGCAATGGTTCTACCGATACCTGTTACACTAACATTTGCGTCTGCCGTGTTTGATTCATCTCCTAGTGAAACTGATAATTGTCGACCTGTGACACCGACAGTAGGGTTAGCTAAATCTCCCCAATTGTTTGCACCCCAAGTTAATCCACCCCAACCAATATTAATTTCATTTGTAATAGAAACTGAAGCGAGTGTTAAAGTTAACGCTTGGCCTGTTGCTTCAGCATCAGGTTCAGGATCTGCATTACCTTGAGTGATTGTTAAATTTTGACTTGCAGCGACTACAGCTACATCGATCTGAACACCTTCGTTACCAACCGAAGAAGCTATTGAAAGCGCTGTTGGACTTATGTCTGCATCTGCAGTTGTAGTTACACTTTGAACAGCAGATTGAATTAATTGTGAACCTGCAAGAACATCACCAAATATACCCCAACCATTTTCGCCCCAAGCACTTCCACCCCAACCAGCATTGATTTCACCTGTTACGGATTCGTCTCCTTGAGATATAGTTAATTGGACTCCTGAAGGTTGTCCGAAAGCATCTGTTAGGTTACCCCAAACGTTAAATCCCCACGTTTGTCCACCCCAACCATCAACGTTGAAGGCGTCTTCTGTTCCTATTGATAAAGATATGACGTTGCCACTTGGGGCTACAGAGTTAACATCACTCTGCCATGAGTTCGATCCCCATACATTAGTCCCCCAAGTAGACGCCATTCATAACTCCCTCGATTACGCGATTCTTAAAATAGCTGCTGAGGAAGTAAAGTTTGGAAATTGAATTGTAAAAGTTCCAGAAGTCGCTGTTTTATCTGCTCCGAAGTCCAAAGCACAAACTGCTTTGTTAGCTTCTGTTGAGTTGTAAATAAGCGCTCCTCTAGCAGTTAACGTTACACCTGTAAAAGATAAATCTGCAAAATCTACAATCGCTACTCCACCTGTTGCTAATGAAGTTTGTTGTGATGCTAAAGTTCCACCTTTAGCCGCGTATTGACCTGACGCCGATACTTCACCTGTTGCTGTGTATGCTGCCGTTGCAGCATTGATTGTTGCTGTAGATTTGTATAATGCTAATTTAAAAACGTCACCACCATTTTCTAAGTCGTGAACTCCTTCAAGAATTTCTTTCTTAAAGCTGTTGCAAACTGCTTGTGTTATTGCCATGTTATTTCTCCTTAATTAAATCTTTAATTATTTGGTGAAGGCGAAGGAATTTTGACCCTTGGCACTCCATCCATATACTCGTCTCTACGTCTTCTGCCCATTTGCTCCAACGCAAAACTTTGTATAGCTACATTATACTTGTCTGAATAGATTTTGTACATATCCATCGGGCCTTTTAAGAATTCATAAGCTTGTTGCATAACCGCATAAAATAGTAGGTCAGGCACATTTAAAGATAAGTATGTAGTAGTATTTGTAGATGTAAGAGCATCTGGCGTGTAGATATAGCTCAACTGCACTAGGTATTGTTTATCTGGAGCAGGAGCCATTATCAAAGTTGTTTCTTTCCAATTTGCATAATATTTAGGAAGACCTGTAGCTGATGTGCTGTTGTATTCAAATATGAATGTCGAATCTCTCTTATCTAAAAAATCTTTAGTTGTTGAGTTTGTTGTAGATGTATTATCATAAACCAAGAATGATCTAACGATTATTGATCTTCTAGTCGTAGAGCCTCCAGATGTGCCGGGTGCATTTGGAAGATCGAGGTAAGGTGATCCAGTGTTCAAGTTTGCTGTTGCATACTCTCTTGTGTAATCAGCATCTACTTCTCTAAATATACGAAGCTCAGCATCTCTAATCATGCTTCCAATAATAGAATCTGTTAAAACAGTAGAATCTACCTCTGTATAATCTCTTACCTTTTGTACTAATTCTGCAAACGTCATGATATTGTTATTGTAACACCTCCTGAGCTTACTCGTAACTCTCTTTTCTTATTTTCTTCATTGGCATTTGTAGATGGCTGCATATTATTACTTGTAAATTGACCAGGCCATAATGCAGGATCAAGATCGACTACAACAGGTGCACTTCTCATTGGTCTTGAGTTGTACAAAGCAATAGGATCTGCTCTATGTGGTTTTGGATCTAATTGTGGATGTTTCTTTTCAAATTCTGAAATATGTACTAATGAACCATTCCATTCTTTTACCATTTCTCTATACGGAAATTCTTGTCCTGATCTGTCAGATATTGACTTTGCGAATTTTCCTCTTGCGTATGCCATAATTATCCTTGTGGGTAATAAACATTAGGAGTGATATACACAGAGGTTCTTTGTCCATCTTCTTCTAATGCTCTTTTAAGTTCATCTTCATATAATAGTTTCATTGCCTGTATTCTTTCAGGTGCAATTTTTTGTGCTAGGTAAAAAGCTAATCCAGATACCATACATGGAAAGAATCTAAATGGCATATCAGATGAGTTTGTATAAGCTCCAGCATCTTCAATTCTTGCAAGATAATAATAAAATATATTAGTCACCGCACTCGTATCAGGAGCTAAATATAAACTTATAGTTGGTGTTATTTGTCTATCAACATAATACTGAGAAGGAGTTCCTGCCTGTGTCTTGTTAGGAATCGCAATATACTCAGATCGAGATACTTTTGTTAAAGTTTGTTGATTGCCTCCAGAAACAGTTACAACAGCTTCAAGAACATCATTACAATCACTTGGTGTTGTATATGTTACCTGGTTGTTTACTAAAGTTTCTGTTTTAGATTTGACTTTCCAAAGGTTAATACCTCTGTTACCCCATTCAGAAAAAAGTAAATTTAAACTTCTTCTAGCTGACTTGATGTCATGACCAGAATTTACTCTTACACCACATCTTTCGTAAGCTTCATTAATGACTTCATCAATTGTGATGTTAAAACTTGTAGTTCCTGAACTAGCCATTTCATCCTTACGCTAAGATTGCTTTTTGTAAATGTTTTGGTAGATTTTTTTGACCACCAACTAATTTACCTGTTTTTGCCATCATTGGTTTATTCATTTGTCCACCGCCCATTTTACCTTCAGCTTTTAATTTTTTAGTAGCACCCATAAGACCGCCACCCATTTTTGTATGTACTTTTATTCTTCCATTCTTCATATTATTTTACTCCTTCAAATTTTCCGCCTTTGACAGCAATACCCATGCCACCACAAGCAAGTTCTTTTGGTTTTACTGGTTTAGGTTTTTTCTTACCCTCTTCAGTTGCTTTTTTTAAAGCTTCTAAATATTTTTTGTATTCTGTTGCTTCTTCCATAGTATCTCCTAGTAATCTATCATACCACCATAGTATAATTTAGTAAACGCACCTTTCGATGCAAAAGTCTTAACATTTGTTGGTTTTCCGCCAACTCCTTGAGCTCTACTTCTTTTCCTCACAACGGCACTCCGTCTCTGGGAGTCTGTCATCCTTGCCGCTTTTGCAGCAGGGACGCACTTTGGATACTTCCGTTTCTTGTCCGCTTTGAGTTTTGAACGACCACAGGGTGCGTACGAACCATCTGCTCGTTTGCTTCCAATATCTACCCATTTTTGTGAAAACCATTTTTTAAGTCCTCCCTCTTTCATACCTGCAGGAACACAATTAGGAACCATACGATTCCCTTTTTTCTTCATGCCCTTTTGGACATAACCTTCCCAACAAGTACCTCGTTCACTCATTTTAATAAATCGCCGTAATAATTGACTAAGCTCTCATTGGACATCTTAATGCCTGCTGAGTCATGCTTAATAAATTTACCTTGATAAGCTTTAATTGATTCTAGTGTCTTTGCTTGTTTCTTATGTAATGCAGATGCTTTGTGTAATCCTTTTGCAACTTTACTTATTTTTGCTTCTGCACCTTTATTTGCAGCAGTATATTTTAATTTTCCTTTTTTATCATATTCAGAAATTGGATTTTGAATATCTATTAGTTGTTTTCTTCTTTTGTTTGGATCACCCTCTACAATAGTTTTTTTCTTTTTTGTTTCAGCATGTAAACCTTTATTTGCAGGTTTAGGTCCTTTAAAGTCTTTTCTTTTTACACCTGAAGGATCTTTAATTTTACCTGCACAAATTTTACTAGCATATGCATTAGCATATGCACTTGGATATACTTTGAATTTTCTTTTTGCGGCCGCTTTGCCTCTAGCACATAGTTTTGTCATTGTCTTTTAGCCTTTTTCGGTTGTACAACTTCTTCGATTGTATCACTTTGGGGCTAAACAGTAAATGTCCTAGCGAGAGGATTCTTTTTATTGGATTTTTTAGCGTATATTTTCTTTTTTTGTTTTTTCTTTTCATCTTTAGCACCACGTAATTTGCCATCAATTTGTTGTGTCATTTGTGATCTTGATATCGTCATACTATCTCCTTTGCACTTCCCATTATTGGTTTATATTTAGTTTTTCCTTCTGATTTATAAGCGTGTAAAAATGATGCTCTTGGTGTTCCCTCAATCCAGCTACAATGTATCCAACCGCTGTTTGGTTCACCCGGAGTGTAGAACTCAAGGATGAGCTGGTCTGGTGAAAGATTATTTTTAATCCAATCAAATAGTTCAGCGTTGTCTGTGCCAACACATTCGAAATCCGCCGCCTCAGCTTTTGCATGCTGGCTGTTTACTGAGCTACCGATGGCAGCACAAAGCTCAGGACTTCGATAGCCCGACGTTATCTTTACTCTGCCGAAATGATCACGGACAGGTTGCAAGATATTTTCACATAATGCTTTTAATTTTTCTATTTGTTCTGCATTAGGATTATTGTTTATACCCTTCCTAATTGCAGTATCTGATTTGGTAAGCTCAGACAAAGTGAAATTTCGTGAAAGATTCATAATTACTCCAATATTAGTTTTTTAATAGATAATGATCCATCTATATTTTTTTCAAGTTCGGCCATTGACTTGATGCAAGTATAATTTATGTTATTATTTTTATTAGTTCTCATCGCGATGCGTTTCCCCTTAAGGCAATCTGACATAGATTCTTGTATTCTGTGTTCCTTGATCTCTCCGTTGACAATCATAAGTAAGGCAATAATTAACTCTGTCACAATATCTTACCTTTGTTTTCACCTTTTTTAATAATATATTTTTGTGTACCATGTTTGCCGTGTTCAACAGACTTTTTTAAATTCTTAATAAAGTTCATTTGTTTAGCTTTCTTTTCCATGTCAGAAATATATTGCACAACTTGTCTAGTAATTCTTTGATCCATTTTCTCTAACCTTATCTTTTAATTTTTCAATATCTTCCAATGCTTTATCTAACTGTTCTCTTAAAAATTCTATATTAACTTTATTAGTCATATTCATTTCTTGAGTTTCTTCCATTTTCTCTACAGTCTTATAAAGATCCTCTATCAAAAAATGTTGTTCTTGATCCGTAGGGACTTGCTCACTTTTTTTAAGCAAATCATTTGTAAATAATTCTCTTGATGTCTCTAACGATACCAACCTCGCCGTCAGCTCTGTGTAACCGAGCACGCCCATTCCAACAAGAATTATAAGGCTAGCAACCGTTTTCATCGGCATCTGTACTGCAGCCGACTCCGATATATTTAAAGGTTTTTTACTCATCTTTCTTTTTATGATACATCTCGTAAAACATATTGTCACTATCCTCGGTTACAAATTCCGAATCTTCTGCATCCCAATAAGTATTTTGGACTTTATAGTCAGGCCAGCTGTTATCAGTAGTATAGCTATTAATGTGCCACAAAAGGCGATTATTAGGCTGAGCTGCATAATTGCCGTTATCAAGCTCCAATATATGTGCACACTTATGTTCTTGAGGAATTTCAGAGTGTTCAGTATCCAATATATTAACGTCTGGATGTGCCCAATCAATCGTAAATAAATATTTACCATGATAAAATTTTTTATCTAAACCTAGATATTTGCCCTTTACACCATCCAGCCAATCAAAACAAGTAACACTAGGCCAATAACTAAAACAGTTCCACAGTTCCAATTCATGTACTTGCATATTCGGCACGTTGGATCTATCAAAAGTTTTTTGATAAAACGCTGATATAGGGAGACGCCAGTAACACGCACCGTTTGGTAACATGATATTAAATAAGAGCGCCCGCCCTGATATTGATGTAAGACCGAAGATAACACAGTCTTCACTTTCTCCGTGATGTTTTTTAAGATCATAAAGATACTCCTTTCTAATTTTGCAATATATTGGTGGAAGGTTTGCGTTTAGATATGACATGCTTATATTTTTCTTTCCAATATTTTTCTCTTTCTAAAACTCTAATTCTATATTCAATTTTATCAATACCTAATATTTTTTTCAACCAATTTAACATTTCCATCTTCTTCTTGCTGCACATATTCGTTTTTCAGGAGTCTTGCTACAATTGATATTGTGCATCTTCATCTGACCTTTTGATCTTCTACAATAAGAAGCTCTTCTTTTTGCAGCTTTTGAACCTTTCTTAACTTTTCCTGTTACTGCTGTCTTAAGTTTAGAACCAGGATTCATTCGTCTGTATGCACGAACCCCTGCAGAAGTCATACCTGCACCTGATTTAGTAGATCTAAAGTTTCTTTTATTCTTTGAAGGCATTCCACCTTTAGCGAAACCATCAATCTCTATACCTAGATCAGCATAGTAATCCATCTAAAACCTATACTGTTAATCCAGGTCCTGAATACTTATCTGTAAGCAAAGTATAAGCAGTTACTTTAGTTTTGGTTTTACAAAAAAGTCCTTTTGGAAAAAGAATTCCATCTTCAGGAAAGTTAAAATTAATAACATCTCCAGATGGTACATCAGCTTGAAACAAAGTTGCTCCAGCATTTGATGTAGTTGTAAGCTCCAAAGTTCCAGCTCCTGTGCCGTCAGATGCAACAATAATTCCTCTTAGTCTTATTGGTTGCTCTATAATAGCTGTGGCACCTGCCGCAGCGACAGATCTTGTTGCTTGTATATCACTTTTAAAACTCATGTGTTCTCCTAGTTCGTGGCTCCCGAAGGAGCCACTAATTATTTATTAGCTCCAAGGGTTAGCGAATGTACCGTTACCGATTAGTTGTGCACTAACTTGCCAAATTAAACCATCAACTGCTTGACATTCAATTTGAGCACCCATTAGTCCACCTTTTGTAGTGGCTGTAAGTGTTAATGTATCCGTGTTACTTCCGTTAAAAGCTGTTACAGCTCCTGGATCAGTTGCTGTATTATTATAGATAGCCATACCTTTAAATACATCAGCTGTGTTTCTACCTGCTGCAGTTCCTGCGTTTAAAACAAAAGTGTTACCACCTGTTAGATTTGCAGTTAAAACAAAATGATACTTTATTCCTACTCTGTTTAAGTTAGCTGGATCACTTGCACCTGCTGTAGCTCCGTTAGCCGTGTCTATGATTGAGGGTAAATTAAATACAGTGTTTGCGTTTCCTACCTGTATAATTTTTCCTTGATATTGATCAATACCTGCAATGTCTGTTCCACCATCTACAGTTCCTGTAATTGATTGTGCCATGTTTGGACCTGTTCCTAAAAATCCATTTAAAGATCTTACCGGTCCATCAAACGTTGTTCTTGCCATAATGTTTCTCCTCTATAGCGGTTAAATTTTGTAGTCTCTATAGCGTCTGCCTAGCCAGTCTACAAAATTATAATTTTCTAGGTTGTTTACATTATATATAAAAAAAGGGGCAGAGTAAACTCCGCCCCTTTTAGATTGTTAGGTAATTAGATATTACGCAGCACCTGGAGAACCAAAGATTCCTCTAGGGTCAGAGAAGCCGAAGCTGTATCTTTCTCTAGCTTTGAATCTAACGTTTCCTGTGTCGAAATCACCTTCAATCGCAGTTTTAATTGGCGATCTTACGAAGTGTTTCATACCATTTGGTGCGTCAGTCATAATGAAGAATGCATCAGTATCATTTAAGAAATGGTTAATTCTATAACCTTCTGGTATCATTCCCATGTTTGCCATTGCGTTGATATCGTTATCTGCAGTTCCGACTCTTTGAGGTGATCTCATGATTCTCTCAGCAGTAAATTGTAATTCTTTTGGAATTATTAATTTTCTACCTTGAAGAGCGATCTTTAATCCTCTTTCGTCTACGAACGCAGCGATGTCAATCAATGATTGTTCTAACGATGTTTCTGACAAGTCAGCAGCAGTAGATAATTCATTTCTGAATGTTCCACCGTTTGCTAATGGGTGGTCAGTAGTACAAAGTGCTTTACCGTCACCTCCATTAAAGCTTCCGCCTGTATCAAACGCATTGTTTAATACATTCGCCGCTGTGATTTGTTTTGATTGCGCCATTGATCTTGCAAGAGCTCTTGTGTATCTGCCTGCTAATCTGTCGTATAAGTTATCTTCAATTGCCTCTTCTGTGATAGCAAATGCTAACGCCACAGTATTGTGAGTGTATCTTGAAGTGTATACTTCAGAAGCTTGGTCAAAAGTGACCATAGCACCTTCAGCTTTATTTGCTGCTGTGCCAAAGCCAGATAACATTACTTCTTCTTCAAACGCTCTGTCTGAAGTTTCAGTATTGAATATCTCTGCATGCTCATTGTCGTATCTGTTGTATTCCAGGCCAAACAGTGCGTTTAATCCTGGCTCTAGTTCTTTAACTAGTTGTGATCGTGATATAGCCATAAATTATACTCCTGTTCCTTGGTCGTAGAAGTGGTTAACAATTCTAACCAAAACATCTACGTTAGCACTTCCAGCTTCGCTATTTTGCGTATCTTGCGAAATATCAACTGCTTGAAGTACAGTACCACTTACTGTTAATCCAGAAACACTGTGATCCAATTGAACCTCAGATATTCCAGATAAAGTGTTACCTGTTACGTTTGTTATTGCAAAGTTCTTAAAGATGTCTGCTACCGCAAACGCTCCATCAGAATCTACTGAATAAACTACACTCGGGTCGTCGATGATGTTAGCGATAATATCACTAGCAGCAACTCCACCTGGATAGTTGTTTCTAAAAGTAGGCTTCTGAGTAGTAGGGTCTGTGTAGAACACTCCGTTAAAAACGCCCACGACAAGATCAGAGGTATTTGCTACCGCTCTTTCGATCCCGCCACCAGTTACAGGTTTTACCAAGTCACCTTGGAAAATTGCAGTTGCGTATCCGCTTGCAATTCTGTATCTGTTTTGTGCGTTAATAAATGGAGAGCCATCTAACTTTCTTACTGGTCTTAGACCATATTTTTCAGCTACATTAGCCATAGTTGTTTTCTCCTTTATTGTTTAACATTTACTTAGAGTGGTGATTACCAAAAAATTAATTTTTGTTTCCTCCACCAAAAGTTACGCGAGATTGTCGACTAATATTCATCGGCATCTCAGGTCGTTGTTCCTTCAAGACATCGTTATCCACCGAGTCAACTTGATCTTGAGTAATTTTTTTAAAATACTCAGCACGGCTTTTTGCGATCTCTTCAGGTATCCTTCCCAACACAAGGCCAGCAACCCCGATCAAACCTGCGTAAGTTCCCTGAGCAATGATTGGATAAGCATGATCACCTAATTGATTTTTAATCTCTTCGGCTCTCACAAATTCCCAACCTTCTCTCATTTTTTTGGATACATTAGCTGTATCCTGAAAACCCATACTCTCGGTTCTTATCCATCTATGAACAAAACCGTCTGGCGCAGGTGGTGCATCCAGAGATGATGGTGGCGTCCAAGGTTTAGTTCTAACCTCTTTTTTTTCTTCTGACGCGCGTGAAGTTCTATTTATTTTATCGCTCATTCTATACCTCCTTCACGAATTTAGCGTATTCTTCTAGTGGCACCCCTAATTTTTTGGCAATCGCCACCTGTGATTTGGTGAGTCTCACAGATCTACGTCCCTGCTGAGTTCTTCCAGCAGAAGCAACTTTTTGGACGGGTCTTCGTTGCTCTGTACTAGCAAAACGATGAGGGAAGTTATCCTTCATTCGCTTGTCTATTTCATTATAATACTCATCACTTTCTACATCAATACCCATGCCCACTAGATCTTCGTGCACAGTCATTGCTGCGTTTGTCATGATTTTATCGTTACCAAACCAAGCGTTTTTAGACGCCCAACCTCTAGCTCTTTCGCTAGGTTCTGATTGTGCAACCTGTTGTTCTTGAGTTGGTTCTTCTTTTGGTGCGTTTTTCTGCTCTTCAAGCTGTTTCAATCTAGCTTCTCTATCAGCCATTTTGATTCTAGCTTTTTCTTTTTCAACAGTTAATTGAGTAAGTTCGTCGTTCGCCTCCATGATTTTATCTGCATCATTAGATTCAATCGCTTCTTTTAACTTACGCTTTACCTGCTCTCTTTGAGCATCTACTCTCGCATCAAACTCTTTCAGATATTTTTCATCTGTAGAGTCAAACTTAGTTTGAGTATCATCATATTTCTTCTGTAGACCTTTAGCAAAATCTAAAGCAGCTTGTTCTCTTCTCTCAGCTTCTCTAAATTTCCTTGTCAGTTTATCTATTCTTTTCTTAACTGACTCAGATACTTGAGTAAGGTCTTCAGGATCTTCTCTCTTATCTAACTTAGTTTCTCTTTCGTTTTCGAAAGTTTTATCTTCCGCAGGTCGTTCGTCCGGGATCTCTTGTACATCGACTTCTTCTTTTGGTTTGTCTTTGTCATGATCCGCATAACCTAAATCAACTTCACCAACATTTAAATTTGGTTCTTTTGACTCTTCCTTTTGTTGTTCTTCAACTTCGACTTTAGTTTCTTTTACATCGTCTAAATCAAGTTCAACTTCAGGTTGTGTTTTAGCTTGTTCTTGTGCATCAGCCATGATGTTTCCTCCTTAATATAAATGCAGAATATCTTCTGGTTTACTTATTGTTGCGATGATTTCATCATCATTCAAAATACGGTGCTCACCATACTTTGTTTTAAATCTAGAACCGGCATATCTGCCGTAGATTACAAATTGACCTTTCTTACACCAAGGACCCTTTGGAAATTTATCTTTGTCTGCATAACACAGATCACCCATCTCAACGACAAGACCTACAACGGTTGTCATCTGAATAGTTTCAGCAGCGGTATCGGTAAAGATTATTCCACCTTTAGTTTTTTTAGGACCTGAATAAGGTCTTACTAAAAGTCTGTAACCAACAGGTTTTGGTATTAGATCAAGATATTTTTTAATACCCTCTGGGTCTGTGGGTATTGCTGTTTCTTGTGAATCAGGTGCAGCATCACCTTTTTTTGTTTTGACTCCAACTAATTTAGAGTCAGGTGTTATTATCGTCATCGACATTCTCCTCGTTTCTCTGCAGGTCTTTAAGATCCTGTAGCAGCGTTTCTAATGCGCTGAGTTTTCCTCTAGAATACGATAGGTTGTCGATTGTGTCTACATGGTACACCAGATCCTCTTTTGTCTTTTCGATCTGTTTTTTTATGTAGTGTCTAATTGATTGTAATGTATCTAAATCAAGATTCATTGAGCATTTATAGCTGATTGGGTCTTAGATGCAACTACTTCTTACCCTTGAATATTTGCGTTCCCTTAATACCATAAACACTCGCTACGACGAGAATCCAGAGATTTGTGAACCAGCTCGGAAGCTGCCCAAAATATTCGAAGAATAATTTCACTTTGTCCATAGAAGTTGGATCATCACTTAGAACTGCCCAAGCCAGCACCAAAACGGGGGCTGAGAGAATAATTAAAATAAATTCGTCCTTATAGTCTGCTTGACGAGCTTCTAACAGTTTGCCCTGGTAAGCTTCCTCTCCTGCTGCCATCTTTTGTGCATGCATCAGTTGTGCATCTGACATTGCTTGTTTTGTCTTCTGACGGTTCGAGTAAATATGCGTTGCCGTCTTTGCTGCCATCCCTAATAAGTTGAACCATGCCATAATATTGTTCCTGTCTTCGTTTACATAGATAAGGTAACATTAAATGCAAAATTTTTAAACCCTTTAGCCCAGAAACCTTCCATCTATACGAAGTTTTATAGTGATTTTCGAAAGTTCGTACATAAACGTTACCTAAATTAAAATGTGTATGAAACAGATCAACGACATCCCTGTCAGTCATTTCAACAGATACCTCTATCTTTCTTCTGACTCTACCATCTCTGTACAATCCTGCTTTGAAATTACCGAAGGTTCCTTCACCCTCAAATATACCTGAAAGAAAAATTAATTTTTCTTTTTTAGATAGAAATTGAAACATTTACAAAAGATCGCTTGTATAACCGCCACCTTTTACTAATACAACTTCTGCTTCTTCTATTTCTCCACCTTTTGCTCTTTTTTCTTTAAATAGATCGCTTTCTATTTCTTTAACTTTGTCACTATCACCTTTTTCTTTTGCTTCTTCAAGCAATTGTAATAGTTGTTGATATCTACTAGGCATTTAGACTCCTACATGTTGGGCAACCCTTTTTGAAAACTTCATGTTTCCAACAAGGATCTGGTTTATAAGTTGGTTTTGATTCGTACACTTTTTCTTTAAAAAGTAATGTTTTAATTAAATTAAATATCCATCTTAACATTATCTGACTCCTATAAATTTAAAACCTTTTACTTGTATGTTGTTATTTCCAGGATAGACATTTTTATCTGTAGATTCTCTATGCGGACATGGCATTCCACCTGAACCAAACTTAACTGGTGGTATGCTTGAATTAGGCCCCTTCTTTGGTGGTGGTCCTGATTTTTTACCTATCGTCATATTCTCTTACCTTTAATAAAACATATAAAACAATTATGGAAAAAGGAATTCCTATAATAAATAAATCTATCATAGTAAACTTTTATCCACGTTAGATGATATCACAACTTCACCACCATCGTCATATGCTTGAAAACCAGATAGAAAAGTATTTGGTTTTGAAACTGGTTTTTTTATTTGAGTTACAGGAGTTTTACATGGTGGATAAGTTCCATCAGGACATAATTGTTGTCCACCTCCCCCACCAGTATTAGGTGTTGTTACTTTAGGTGGTTTAATTAATCCAGCATCTTTCATGTAGTTCACACCTGTTTTACTCATCACATCAAGTGGTTTACCTGTTGCTCTGTAAAAATCTCTTGTTGCAGGTAAATCTTTTGGTTTACCAAAAAAAGTTTCACCTTTTGCTTTTTGTTGTCTTGAACGTTTTACTAACGGATCAATTACTAATGCTTTTGCAAGCTGTAATGTGATAGGCATGAAAGTAGTCTTTGATCCTGTATTTGTATTTGTATTTTGACTGCCTGCAGGAGGCACATTTGTTTTAGTAGTTCCCGCACCGCCCTTATTTGTTACTGGTTCTCCATAATATCCAGAACCTGATTCGAATCTTGAATGCGAATGGTCGGATCCTTTGTTGGCAGTGTTTGTTGATGGGGAACTAAAGTCTGCTTTTGAGGCATCCATGCCTCCGCCTTTATAACCCTTAATTTTTCTTTTCTTGATTGCCACTTTGTTTCTCCCTATTTAAATCAATTTTTTCTTCAGCTATTCTAATTCTTTCTCCAGCTTGTTCTTCAGCCGATTCTAATTTCATTTTATCTAGGTCGATTCTCTCTTCAAACTCACCAGTTTTTCTTTCTTCTTGCATCATTGCTTCTTGAGCTTTTCTTTGCATATCCAAAGCTCTTAAATCTAATTCTCTTTGTTTCAATGCAACAAGAGGATCTTGTTTTTGTCCTTGTTCTTCTTGTGCTAATCTAGTTGTGATCTCTGCAATTCTTTTTGCAACCAATGAATCAAATAAAATTTTAAATCCTTGAGGATCCATTTGTGCTTGTTGTGCCATTTCAGGTGAATTTTGCACCATGTCACCTACTTCACCATGCGCCTGTAATGCAATGTGATCAGATATATGTCCTTGTAACAAAGCGTACACCATAGGATTGATTTGAACCATTCTTGAAGCCATAAACGCTCTGTGTGCAGCAATATGTGACTCATGATCTTGTTCAGGAAACGCTTTTAGCATTTGCATTTGTAAAGCTTTTGCATTTTCAGTTGCAGGATCTTCAGGTTGTGGCATTGGCTCAGGTTTTAACAATGCATCGATATGTTTTGTACCTAAAGCTTCGTAAACTCTTCTATATGCCTCTCTTAGGTTGTGCATTTGTGGATTTGACATCGCAATTTTTAAATTTTCGTTTGCTAATGTAACTCTTTGAGCCATACTCATGATATTTGGGTCTGCAACAGGAATTACATCGACTCTATCGTCAAAATCTTTCAATTTTACAAATCTATCTGCGTTTGTAACAGCGTATGGATATACAGGAGGCAGATAATCTGCAAAAACTTTTGCTAAAAGTCTAAATTCTTGTCTCATTGCATAGTAACAACGCTTATGAATAGCACTCATCACCCTAGAACCACGTTCTAAGAGTGCAATTGTAGTTCCAACTGCTCTGTTTTGTGCATCTTCACCCATTTGCATGTCTGCAATAGCTGCAAAACGCTGTCCTGCTTGTACTACGAAACCTAAAAGTTGAAATAAAGTTCCACTTGGCTCTTTGAAAGGTAAAATTTGGAACTGATCTTTAATATTTCCACCGGGTGCATCGACATCTCGGAACTCTCCAGGTTGAAAAGGTTGGTCATCGTCACGAATTCTTATACCTCTAGACTTAAACCCTGCTGGAAGGTTCGCTAAAGTACCTGCATCAAGCAATTGTCTTAATGCTTGTGTTGCAGATCTTGATAATCCACCGATCATATGTATTAAACCGAAGCCATAAAACCCTAAACCAGGTAAAAACTTGTAATGCACAAAGTATTCTTTTCTTGCTTCTGTATCATCATCTTGATTATAGTTTCTGTAGATAGATAAAATTTGTCCTGAGCCTTCATCAATTGAAATTATGTATGGAAGTTTAACTTTTTTCTCAGAGCTTTCCATTTCAAACTCTTCTAAGTTGCAATCTACATGCATCTCTAAAATATCATATTGGTATTCTTTGTTACCTGAAGGTTTGACACCTTCTAATTCATTTAGTTTATCTTGTATTGGACTTTTCTCTGCTTGTTTCGCAATAAGCTCTACGTCTCTATAGAACCCTGCTTTCTGTTGTTTAAGAACATCATTCTCTGACATCTTAACAACATGTGTAATTCTTTCACAATCTTTTAAATCTGTTGCGTAATATGGTACAACTAAATCTTCCGCAGGTACAAACTTTGCAACTGCTCTTTGTTTGATTTCGTCAAAGTAAATTTTTTTAAATGCTGATCCAGCAAGTGGTAAGTAAAACAACAACTGATCTGTGTCTGGTGTGTACTCTTCCATTTGTTCCATTAACATATAGTTCATGAAATCTTTTACACGTGTTGCTTGGTCTTCAACTTCTTTTGTTGATGAACCTATGATCGCTGTTCTTACAGGACCATCACTTGGTAATAATTCTTTGTAGGCTTGTGCCTGAAACTGAGTTACAGCTTCCGATAGTAACGGATGGGTAACACCACTTGCACCTTGAAAAGGTCTAGTAGCAGTTACATACTTAAATCCTAATAAATCTAGACCTTCTTTATAAGCCTGTTCCCAATCTGATCTTGAAACTTTATCTTTTTTGTAATCCTGAATTAGTTGAGCAGACATACGACCAAGAACACGGTCATCCATGTCTTCAGCTAAGTTTCTAAAGAAATCTTCTTCAGGTTGTTCTTCCTCAGGAGCTTGCTCCTCAGTACCCTCAACTTCTACGTCAACTTCTTCTGTCTCAACTTCTTCAGGAAGTTCATTTTGTTTTTCTACTTCAGCCATTTATTTAATATAGTTTAGTTGGTTTCAAACTTACAAGTTTTCCACCTCTAGCCTTTATCATTTTACCTGCTTTAGCTCCGTCCATTTCTCCTAAACCGAATGTATCTTTACCTAAAGTTGCAAGAGTATCAGTTTTTTTGATATTTGGACCTCTACCTAAATCAATATTTTCTCTAAATACTTTTTTTGTAGCTGCAATTGCCTTATCTTTAAAACTAGATTTTGCTTTTTTGGTAATGTAGTTTTTTTTCATATTACCGAAACCAAATTCTTTGGCTTCGTTATTTGCTATACTTGCAGCTCTTGCTTTGCCTGCTAAAAGTTTAGCTCCAGCTAATCCGACAACTCCTGCCATAATAGCTTTTTTAAGTTTTTTACTTGCCATGATAATTATCTCCTTTGTTATAACAGGATTATCTTATCATGCAAATATATTTACGACTAGACCACCACTCTGATATGCTTTGAAGGGTTTAGTAGCCATTTCAGGGCTTACTTTAATTGCAAAAGCATCAAGGTATAATCTAGTATCACCCGCCTGCATTTCAATAACTTCACCACCATATCTAGATTTATAGTTCTCAGCTTCTTTTAATGTTCTGAAAGCAGCCATGTGTTCTGTACCTGCTTTGTCTGGATTAAGACCATAAACCTTTTTAGTATTGTCAACTTTACTTACTACTTTAAAAGGTTTGTTTGGGTCTGATTTTGCTACAGGAATCGTTTTTACTTCTGAATTATATTGTTTTGAGAGTTTCTCCATAGCTGCAGGTAACGTCGCTTTTTTATTTGGATCCGTCATACCTTGTATGGGTTCCTCTACATCATTACCTTTTTTTCTTACAACGCCTTGTCTTCCACCGTAACCTTTAAATCCTGCTTTTCCGAATCTGTTACCATAAAATTCTAAGTCACCTAAATATTTTGTTCTCTTCGCATGGTGTAGATATTCAACAGGAGATATAGCTACCCAATCAATACCTCTATCCGCTGCATCTTTAATTTGGTTTTTTAATGCGTGTGTTCCCCAATTTTCTTTTCCATACAAAGGTAAAAAAGGTATACCATCTCCCGCTTGTGTTTTTGTAATATTAGCTAAGTTTAAAGAATTGTTTTTTAGCTCATCAAAGTCAGAAGATAATTTCTTAAATCGTGCAAGATCTTCTGCTGTTTTAGCTGTACCTCTTTTTGAAATATCCATCATCTCTTCTACAATCTTATCAAGCTTTCTGTTTGCAGAAAAAAATTCTATTTCATTACCAAAAGCATTTACAACTTTTTCTCTAGTAGGATTTACCTTTCTAAGTTTTTGATGATAGTCAGATTGTATCTCATCAATCATCATTACTTTTTGATTTTGATTTGTACCACCTGCTCTTATACTTCCTCTTGTATGATACACCTGGTTCGGTATTGCTTTCGTAGCACCATAGTCACTTGTGTAGTGTTTGTTATATTCTGATCCTAGTCTTTGACCCATTGGTAATGGTTTAGGGTAATACACAACGTTTTCAAAATATTCATCACCACCTTTAATTCTATACTCGTTATAAGAACCATACTTAGGTAAGTAACCCTGTTGTTTTTGTAAACTAAATAATCTTGATAATTCTCTATCTTTGTTTGAAGCTAAACTTGTAATTCTTGTAACTTCATTTGCATCCACAGCAACCCCAAGTCCTCGTGCCTTTTGAGCTAAATTTTTATAAGCTTGAATATCACTTGCAAATATATTCGAAAAGTCATCATAGTCATCACCATCAACACTCCTGAATTGTTTTGTTAATCTAGAATTAATTTTTAAAAGAGAGTTCTGTGTAGCAGCAATATCAGTAACTATATCACCTGCTTCGTCACCGCCTTTGGCAACAACCTTATCTCTTAAATCTTGTAAACCTAAATTCATTTGTCGAGTAACATCTTCAGCCTCATCAACAAGTTTTACATTAGTTTGTAGTTTTCTCATTTTAAGATTATTAACAGGAGCCTTTTCTACAATGTAAAGTAAATCCATTTTACTTAGTGGCAAACCTTTTTCAGCTGCTGTTTTAAGAAAGCCTCCTACTACTTCTCCTTGTTTATTAAGTTGAAGTAAATTTGAATCCCACATCTCTTCTTTCTTTACTGCTTGTGAAATATTTTTAAAGTCAGGGTTACCTGTTTTAAATGATCCGGGGCCTGTAGATTTTAAATCTTTGATCCACTCATCAGCTTTTCTTGAACCTGAAACCGGGTGTCTTGCAATGTAATCATACAAAGATGAACCTATTCTGTTTGTCTTACCCCCTCTGGATAGAGGTTGTAGATAAGCAATTTTTTTTAATTCATTCGATCTTGCTATTGCTTCTTGTCTGATTTGTTCTTGTTGAGTTATCTGAGGTCTCTTCATCAATTGACCTCTTTCAATTTTTGTTGGAGCTATTGTTAAAACTTCTTCTACTTCATCAACTGGTGCCGTGGTTCGTGATACGCTTAGCTTTGGTTTTCTTAGACCTACGAGTTTATTAAGAGCTCTTGCGATAGGGTTCCTAGCAGCCACAGCTCCAATACCCACGGCTGCCATCCCAGCAAAACCTTTTAGAGCAGATGGATCATATTTTTCTTTTTCAAAGCTGTTGTCATTATCTCCTGGAACTGAAGATGTCTTATCATCTTCAAACTTCCCTGAGTCGATTAATTCTTTTAGTCCAGCCATTACTTGATAAGATCTTTAATATAATCTCCACCCTTCATAACTTCGACTTCTCCGCCACTATTCATCTTTGCAGTTTCTTGTTTTGTAGCTTTCTGATAAAGATCAGTAACCATATTTTTTTTATTACTTACATATTCTGTATCGTTCGGTGTAGCTATAGCTGTTTTCTTTTTTGCTTTACTAAATGCTTTTGCTCCAAGTGCTCCTAGTGCAAGAACACCTAAGACTGCTTTAATTGGTTTTTTATCCATAATATTTATGCTCCTTTGGAATGTTATAACTTTCCTCCTCATAGTCACTTAACATATCTATGAAGTTTCCTTGTCGATATCTTAACACAGCTTGTGTGGTGCTATCTACATAGTCGTCATTGGCTCCGTGAGGAAAGGCAGCGCATTCTTCAATAACTTCTTCTGCATATTTTTCACCCTCTGGATAATAAATCTGACCCCCTTCAAAGACTGGGGCGGTAGCGTTGACCCGTGAGTGTTTGTCTTTTCCCCGTGATGGTACGAATGGAATGACAGGAATACCCATTCGTCTGAACTCTTGCATGAGTGGTTCCCCTGTAGCCTTAGCCTCAATAATCACGGTCTCCGGCTCCCAGTATTTATATTGATCCATTGCAATTGCTTTAAGTTCTGGAAAATCATATTTACCCTTGATCGCATCAAGTAGAATCATTGCAGGTTTACCGTCTTCTTGTGGAAAAAATATACCCCATGTTGTGATAGCAGAATAGTCAGCAGTTTCTTTTGCACTAAAAGCAGTATCATATGATTGTATTACATGCTGCAGTTTTGGAATTCTTTCATGTTCCCATACTTGCCACCATTCTCTTTTGAGAATAGCTCCTTCTTCAGATGTAGGGTTTTGCATATACTGAGCAGACCAGTTCCTGATCGGTAAAGATGCTTTTACTTTTTCTAATTCTTCTAGTTCCCAATACTCAGGCCAAACAGGATTCCCTGAATCTAGTATTGCAGGAAATGAAATTACATTCCATTTGTCAGCTTTAGGTTCTTTTTGAGACTTAATTAATCGACCTGTCAAATCATCCTCTGCCCATCTTGTCATTACAACAACAATTGAGCCTCCCGGTTGTAAACGCTGTCTCGGTCCTGACACATACCAATCGAAAGCACGTTCCATTGCAGACTCAGACATCGCATCTTGTTCAGTATGTGGATCGTCGATAATAAGTAAGTCCGCCCCTCGTCCTGTGATAGAACCGCCTACCCCCGCTGCAAAATATTCTCCACCATGATTGGTCTCCCATCGTCCTTTGGCCTTACTATCTTCTCGTAGTTTAACATCCCCAAATATATTTTTATACTCCTTCTGTTCCATTAGGTTACGAACCTTAGAACCGAACCTTGATGATAGTTCTGCGTTGTGTGATACCTGCATAATTTTTAAATTTGGATACTTCCCTATCATCCAAGCAGGAAACAAATAGGATGCAAATTCTGATTTAGTATGCCTAGGAGGCATATTTATTATGAGCCTCCCTTTTTTCTTGGAAGAAATTTTTGTAAACTCGGCTGCTATGTGTTGATGGTGTCCCCATCTTTTTGGTTCAGGATCCAATCTACAAATGAAATCAGGCCAGACTTCTTTAACAAAATATATAAAATTATCTTGGCACAACTTTATGTGTTCAATCCACTTAGCTTCGACTGCTAATCTTAGTTGTTCATTCGTTAGTAATTCTTTTTGCATTGAGTCCCCTTTTTTATCTTAACTCATAATAAAAATATAGTCACTACATCTATGCGATCGAGTTTTTAGCACGGCTCTTGCTATAATCAGTTTTTGTGTGCGTGGCATCTAAATCTTGTGTATTTGTTTGAGTTTGGAACTAGATTTGGTACCTCTATTCAGGTGGTGAAGGTGGTGGAGATGGTGGAGAAGGTAGCGTCACCTGTAACCCCGAAGGGTTACAGGTGTAGAACTTTACTGATTAAAGTCTTGATCTGGATTGTTTTGAATAATTTGTAAGATTGGTTTTAAATTATTCACTAACTTTTGTTTTAACTCATTCACGATAGGGTCATTAGGGTACTGAATAATAATTTCCTCAACAGCACTTTCTAATTGTTTATACATGAATTGATAGTTAAGAGTTGTTGCACTTGAACTTGTACTTGCTTGTTCAACCTCATTTGAGTTTGCTTTGTTCTCAACTATCTCATTAACCATTTTGATTAAGTTGCTCATTAGTTTGTTCCTTTCTCTTGAACTTTGATTTTAATTTCTTTTGTGTCCATATCAACTAAAAACTCCTCATACAATTTAGGGTGCTTTTCTTTGAATTTAGATACATCAAATCTTTTCATTGTTCGTTTGATTAATTGAGCAAACCCCTCAATGTTATCAACTTTATTTATAATGATTAGATTTGTTTTCAAAGTTTCAAACAACTCAACATGACTTGGTTTAATCAAATCATTTGCTTTCTTTTGTTGCTTAACTTGTTCAACTGAATAATGATAATTCACTATTCCTTGTTGCTCTTGCTTGTTAGCTTTCTTAATAAGTCTAGTGACTTTTTTTAGATTGCTCATAACATTTTTCCTTTCATAAGTTAATTGTTATCCCATGAATATAAGAAATTAAAAAAGATAATTCAACAAATAAATTAATTAATTTAAAAATAAATTTAGAACTTCATTACTTATAATTAACCCTTGACTTTGAGAAATCCGAAGCACGACTGGTGTCTGGTGCTGGGCAGCTTCTGTTCATGTTCAAGAACTGACGCAGGGCGTGGGCGTGGGCGTGGGCGTGGGACAATGCCCACGCCTCAACAACCTAACAGATTTTAAATCCGTTTGAATCTTCGCAGAATTTTATGAACTCCTCTACATTTTCCATAGTGAATGGATAGGAACTTCCGTAAGAGTATTTGGATTGTATCCAATCCCAAGTATCGTGGTCGTCTTTTGGATAGTCAGCAGGTGCTAGGTTTTCTTTTCCTTGTTCTTTCTCAACCTTACTTGCTAACATCTTATGACATCTATCAACGAACTTGTTGTTCTCTTCGGCTTCTTTCATTTCTTCTTCGGTCTTTCTTATGACCTCTGAAACTTTACCACTCTTGATGAGTGTCTTTAGTTGTTTGGCAATTTGTTTAGCTTGTTCTTCGCTGACCTCGTGTCCGTCGTTGTGTTGCCAACTCTTCTTATCTTCTTCTTCAACGCAACCTGTTTCTTCACATACGAAGTCGGCAAGTCGTCGCCACCACCAAACATTATTTCTGAAGTATTCGCCATTTGCGTTCTTGTGATTTCCTAGACTATATAAATCAAAGCCCATTTTGTTTCTCCTTTGTTAGTTGTTTTACCTTTCTTATCAAATCCCATGAGATATGCAAGAACTTTTTTTTGGCAGGGCAGACCTGAAGAACTCCCGGTCTCGCCTGGCCAGCAGCTAAGTCCATTAGCTTTTTAATAACAGTCCGAGCTGTTTGCAGTCGTGGGCGTGGGAAACCCGTGCCTCTGACCAGCAGCCAGATCCCAGCCTGGCCAGCTCCTGATGCATGTCCAGCCACGTGGTGGTTCTGAGACGGCGGATGTGGGCGTGGGGCTAGAAGAGATAGGGAACTCCAGTGCATCCACGGACCAGCGCTGCCAGCAGGAAGATGTATATCCATCCTGCTGTTCTCGGAGCGAAAGCTAACGGGATTAGCAGCAATGCTATCCATAGCAATGTGTTACCATCATCGTCCCCATGTGATGCCCTCCTCGTCAGTTCTGAACTTAACGACATCTCGCAACTTAAGCTTCGTTAAGATCTGTGGTACGTTATCTAAGGTCCCTTCTCCCTTGAGTCTAGAGCCTTTGGTGATTCGCACCCACATCTTTTCGCTACGAGCTCTGTGCTTAAACCATACGTATACGTAGTCACGCATGTTCACTTGCCGTTCGAGCTGCTTTATTTTAAAATATGTTTCTTTACCGTGGTCAGGACAGCTGTAGACAATGTTGTCCTTATCTTCTTGTACATTTGCTACCATGTTATCACTCCTGTCCAAACCAAGAGTCCGAAGACAATTGTACATACAGTTACTTCTGGAATTATCGTATTCATTTTTTCTCCTTAGTTAGTTAGTTCGCGGTAGTCAGGTACCAATCAGTTCATTCTTCTATCACCTGCCTTCAGACACCCAACGTGCACATCGGATACCAGTGGATCTACCGTACTAGTATAGATAAGACATCATGGGATCTTTGTCAACGGCAAAAATTAAAAAGATTCATCTTTCTCCAGCAGCATCAGGTTGCTGCCTGGCGTCACCAGCTGGCCACTTTTAGTTCAAACCCGACCATTTCGGTCGGGAATGGTCGTGGGGGCGTGGGTCGAGAAAGGAAAATGAAAATAAACCATACCCACACCCTAGCCAATCGTACCACGCTTCACCGCTGCTGGCCAGAGACCTGGCGAGCCCAGCTCCTGAAGGTAAGTTCAGTAATCCTTATCGTGGGCGTGGGTGCGTGGGCGTGGGGGTAGGCAGCTTCACGGCCGCGTAACCTTCGGTTCGCGGTCCCAGCACGTGGTTGATAGTTTAGCTATTAACGACGTGGGGGTGGGAGCACGGGCGTGGGCATCAGGATCCCGGTGCAGGATGGCCAGCTGCTACGGTGATCAGTGTTTTAAGGTTCGTGTGGCGGGCAATGGGGGTCGGGGTTCGGGATTCCAGGCTCACGGCCAGAAGTTCATAAGGCTCGTGCAAGAGGGGCCTATTCAAGATATACGCTCTACCACCTGCTTTCAAGTATTTAATATGCCAATTGATTTGGTACTTCGATAGACCACAATTCTTGCTGGTGTTCGCTTTGAGTTCAAGCCAAAATACTTGCCTGTTTACTACACAATGCACATCAGGAATTCCATTAATTGTACTAGATTCTATGCGAGTAAAATGCCAATCTTTGTTAATATTTTTTATGTCGTTCCACAGCTTTGATTCTTTGTTTTGAGCCATTATTTAATCGGTCAAGAATCGCAAATGCAGCCAACGAATTGACCTGTATCATCATTCATCAAATGCACATTCCAAGGTACATCATGATATGTTGTTAAGTGTAATCTAAGGATATCGCACAAGTCAAAGCAGTCTACCTCAGCCATAATTTCTATGCCTTCCATCATTTCTTTCGTAACAGCCACAAGCTGATACAAACCATCGTTCAGTAATATAAGATCCATTACAGCTTAACTATTTTTGTAATTACTGAGTTCGGTATGATTGTTGTTCCACCAATTGTTTCGATATGACCTTCATCACCATCTCTTCCGTCCTTCAAGCCATAGTCAGCAAAGATTCTCGTAATACCTTTTTCACGGGAAACCATCCAACCTCTCGATATCATTCTACCAAGTTGTGACTTCTTCAGCTGCTCAAAAGTTTGCCAACCCGTCTCGCCTACGATATCCAACCAATGAATCTCTACGAACGGATAGTGTTCTATCTTCTCTTTTGGAAATTTAATATTGACGTCTATGTGTTTTGTTTTTCTTAGTCTTCTGCTTTTCATTCTTAGTTCCCCTAGTTGTTATACTTACAGCACCGACTGATACAGTCAGAGTACTATTATGTACTTCGTTGAAAACTGTCAAGAAATTCTTCCAATCTCTAGTTTTCAGTAACTTCTTTTGGCGTAACGTCAATAATATTTTTGGCTTCGCCGATCTTTGATTCAAGCTCCTCAAGTCTCTTCTCCAATTGTTCTCTGTTCATACCTTCTAAACCAATATGGCTTATTTCTTTTCTGTCTACAAAATGCCCAGCCATTTGATCTCTTCTAAACTGCGCATTGATAGCTGCTGTCATCTGGCCTTTCTGCTCAGACTTATCTCTCATCCTAGAATAATGTTTATAGGATAATAGTTTATCTTTTTCTTCTTTCTCTAATTCTCTAGCCATTTGTTTCTCATAGTATCGAACAATATGTGGATTCTTGTCAGGATTTAATAGCCTACTCGCTTGATCAGTAGGTCCATATTTATTAGTTGAAGTAAAACCTGCTTGCTTAGCTGCTTCAACCTTCGTTATTTCGCCATAATTAGCAACATAGATATCTACAAACTTACGCTGTCTAGGTGTAAGTTCGGATATAGTCTTCAATTGATTAGCTTTCTTTGGCACCCAATTACTATATACCCTCCTCCTAGAAAAATAAATAGCAATAAGAAAATTCCCATAGTTTGCTCGTAAGGAGTACAAAACTCCTAGAAATTGCTAGGAGTAAAACTGGTTCTAGGAGTAAAACTAGGAGTAAATAAGTGTTGGTATATAAGGATAATATCTTAAAATTCCTAGACTCCTAGAAAAAAGGGCTTATTTTCCAAAAAAGTTTTTTTAAAAAATTATTTCTAAGCAATGGGTATATGCTGGTTCTAGGAGCGTGTACCTTAGAACAATTCTAAACTGCACATTTTCCTTGCCTCACGCAGCCAGTTTGATAGGGTATCAAGGTGACTAATTCATTAAAAGCTCTCTTGAATCAACTAAGGAGGAAAAATGACTTGACTACTCAATCATATTAAACTAATGGGAAGACTTGATTATGTTTCATAGTCAATCTTTCTAAGTTAGTTGGAAGAGGGCCAGACCGGGAGACTGAGCTGGCCCTTTTTTTATGCATTAACTTCTCATGAGTATTACCCCCTTGATAGTTTAATACCCGCAACTTTTAATAATTAAATAGCAGTAACTAAATTAGATATAAAAATAGTGGTACACAGATCTACTGCGTGTCTTAAATGTTCTAGATGTTTTCGGTGATATTTTTTCGACTCAACTTCCCTACAATTACGATACTTTACGAATTGCTCTGAGTACTTCTTCCATGCAAAATTCCTAGGTGAGAACTGAATGTTTCCATCCATAATGGCTTTTTTATATTTTTCTTTTACATGCACAGGTTCAAAACCTGCATAATAACAAACAGTATGGAAATCAGTAGTATTCGACATAATCCATGCATGAGCCTCGCATTTATATATTGAAGGTTTTCTCTCCTGGCTTTTCTGTCCTGCGTCTTCGATTGCATTGCACAGTACTCCTCTCCATAGTTTCTCTTCAGGTTCTACGTCTGTTGATAGTAACTGAGCTGCGAAACTAGTGCCCATAAGTTTTAATAAGGAAAGAGAGTAAGTCACGATAGTATATTGTTCCTTCTATTTCACTTCTGTCTTTTTTAGATCGTTCATAGTCCAGATGTACACTATTGATAACTCCGTGTATATCCTCGCCACTATGTTTTTCTTGTTCAGGAACTTTGTGAAAGATATCTCTTGCCATTAGTCTATTATAGTTATTTTTCGACATCTTTTCCACCTTTGACCAATTTAAATTTGTAAAGCTTAGCCTTCTTTTCTATCTTTTTTTCTTTCCTAAATTGCCACACAGCTGCAATGTCAGCCATAAATTGCGGATCAAATGTATCTCTATAACCAAGCTTGTCCCCCATGTATAAGCGAAACATATTGTTGCTTACTAATTTATATTCTTTATGTGTTAACTTATCTGCTAACACATTTAAGCTTTGGATGAGTGGATTAATGAATCGTTCTTTTTTTGCCACGAATGAATTCCTCTAATATTTTTATTAGCGTTAAAACATAATCTGTTTCAATTACGTCTGGCTCGTGTTTCGTGGTTCTTTTTCCATGTTCAAAGTGACCTGCACCCTTACACTCTTTGCACGTTTGTGTCTCTGAATAAGGGATAATTCTTACGTACCCATTACCATTACAATTCTTACAAATTTTATAAGGATCACCTAATTTCTGATTCATTTTCTTTTTATACTTCTTTTTTGGCATGAGTAAAGGGTTTTGTTCTTGGGTTTTTATTTTTAGGCCATCTGCACATGAACTTCTGCACAACTGTATTCTTCATATCCTTCTCGTCACCAGTCACAATAAGAATATCATGGCCATTTTCATGAGCATGTACATGATGAGTGATATAGTTATTCACAGGAATTTCTCTCGTGTTGGTTCTTAAATCATCGAGATAGTTTTCTAAATCAATACAATCTTTATCGGACATCATCTCTTGCTCCTAATAATTTTTGCTTGTTTTCTCCATGCCCATGCACTTATTGATCCTGTTATACCCATGAGCCATATGTAAAATTTTAACTTCACAGCTTATCTTTCCAACTATAATGTTTTTTAAGCTCCAATCTTTTCTGCTCAGTATAGTCTTCAGTATGCCCATACTCTTGTCCATCTCTCATAATTCGTAACATCTCTTCACAGGTAAGATTAACATTTTCTTTTAACTTCGCTAATTCTCGCTCTGTTTGGTTTAGTTTAGTTTGTATGTTCCTATTAATTTCTTTTAGCTTTCTGTTTTCTTGTTCTATACTAGGAAATACATCTATATTATTGAAAGCTTTTTCTAAATCTCCCATTGGATCCATAGTGTCAGATTCTAAATCTGGTGTAAGTTTATCTTCTTGCATGACCATTCCTTCCTTTAATTTTAGTTGGTATAATACTTGTCTTTAAAATTTTCTTTTTATACGAATCGATAGTCATACCAGTTTTTTTCGCCTGGAATTCTACATACTCGTTTACTAATTTTGATATCATAGATGCAGGTGATCTAAATTTTTCATTACAAAGTCCTTGTAACAAATCATAGTCTGGTTTTCTTACTGCAACAGATTTAAATTTATTTATATCCATGTTTCTTTAACTCCTTTTTCAATTGATCTTTGGTTTTAATACTCACCTTTGGTAAAAAGATGTAAGCTCTTTCAAAGTATGGATTGTTATCGCTAAAATCCCAACCCTTGCTTTTGCTCAATCTAGTTATAGCTGCGTATTGTTTATCTTTCCAATCCATTTTTAAGAAAGCCATATTAAGGCTCCTAAAAATAATGTTAGTTTAGGAAACAAAATTGTAAAAATAATAACAACTCCAAAAAATCTTAACCAAGCCATTATCTATTCTCCAATTCATTCTTAGCTAACTGAGTACATAGATCTGTCGGTAAAGGTTTGACATACTCATCTCCGATTTTGATGTGTACATTTTTTAGTTTACCTGCAACCTCATCAAAGCTTGTGCCCTCTGATAATGCAATATCTATCTTCTCAACTAGACCTTTAAACATTTTTGATTTACTTTTTAAGTTCATTGTTTTTTCTCCTGTCCCATTAATATAGGAATTGATACCCTAGTGTCAACAAGTATTTTTGGTGCTATATTTAATTATGAAAGAATTCTTTATGATGGGTATGTTATGCCTAATTAACCCAATGACAGGCCAGGAGCACTGCGCTATGCTGCATGAGGATCCAATAATATTTTACCGGGAAGAAGTCTGCAAAGTCGAGGCAAGCAAAAAAGTCAATGAAATAGCGGTTCAAATGACCGAAAAAGGGTTTTACGTTACAAGAATTTTTATGAACTGCGTTGTTGACAAAGATAAACTAAACACTTGATTTTACACCAAATAGTTGATAAGATTATCCTATGAAGCAATATCGCTTTCAATGTTATGTGGCTGGACTATATATTACTAGTGTCGTAAACGCCAATGACGATGAAGCTGCGATCAATGGCTTTGTACAGAATCTGAATGATAAACAGTATTCTGTTAAACCTGATGGATTCGGTCGTGGTATGCGTCGATTCCATATTACTTATGAGGAGCTAGACAATGGCACTACAGGAGTTAATATCGAAGAAGCTTCAGTTGGAGTCCAAATGGGCAACACAAGCGTTAGCACAGGGTAGGGTTACACCTGATATGAAGTGGATCGATATTGAAATCAAAGGTCTTAGAGTTAAGATCAACGAGCAAAGCGTAGAAGACGCTGAGCGACTTTTTAAAAAAACTGGTTAATTACTAGTTTTTATATTTTTTTCAAAAATCATTGATTTGGTACGGGGACTCTTGCTCTCTATTATTTTGGAACTACAGTTCTGACGTTTTCTGTAAATAAGTGAGTAACTTTTTCTGTGTATTTTTTCATTTTACCTTGCCACAGCTTCTCCATAAATCTCAACATGTTAGGATGTTCATCCCAAGTAAGATCATTTAATTTTTTAAAAAAAATTTTTTCATCTTTGTTTCTTGCTTTGTAAAAAAAGCTGCCTTTGATGTCTGCCTTCTGAAGTATTCTAAACCTATCACTGCCATCAGTTAGTTGATCATTCTCATCAATTACCATTGGACATAACAGACCATTCTTTTCTATGTCCTTTTTTAATAAGTCAGCATTGAATGCTATTTTCTTTTTTACATCATCAAATTTTTTTAAAACTAATCTTTCTTTGAAGATCATATATGTAGGCCAGGCTACAGATCCAATACCTGCTACTTCGTTTTTATGAAGCTTGTCCAAAGTCATCTCCTAAAGCTACATCTACTTTACTTGGTACTTTAAATTCCATACAAGTTTCCATTGTTTCCTTGATGTTCTTTATATCATCATCTGTTTTAATATCAAAACATAATTCATCATGTATTTGCACTTTTGGTAAATAACCTATTTCATTACAACTTATAATTGCTTGCTTTGTTTGATCAGCTGCGGATCCTTGTATTAATCTATTCAAAGCTTTATAAGTGAAAGCTCTCTTAATATTGTTTTTACCATATTTTGCAACGGCATTTTCAAATGTTTCTGGTGAATGAATACCAAAATCTTTAGGTTCCCACATGTCAAATCGACACTTCCTACCTTTTTTTGTTCTAATTACACCTTCATCATTTGCTTTTTTCATACATCTATCAGATAATAACTTCACAAATGGAACTTTACGATTATACTTGGATATTAGTGCCGATGCTTCTTCTGTGGACAATCCAAGTGATATACCTAATTTATTTTTACCCATTCCATACATCAATCCTAAGCCTATTGTCTTGGCTTGTTTTCGCTCTATTCCTGCTAGATCTGCTACTGTTTGGTGAAAGTCGGTTTCTGAATTAGCGTAAGCCTCTACAAGTTCGTTAGAACCTTCGTATCCGTCGCCTATAGAGGCTGCATAATGTACTACCATTCGTGGTTCTTGTTGACTATAGTCAAAGCTTCCCCATCTACAACCTTCTTCTGGTAAGAAGAGACCTCGGATTTTTGGTCCAAAATCTTTGTTACGTGCTGGTAACTGTTGAAGATTAGGATTAGCCATAGACAAACGGCCGCTGACAGTCCCACCACTGTCACTACGTAACTGATTGATCTCGCCATGTATTCTCCCATTGTGTTCGTATTTTAAAATTGAGTCCAGGAATGTACCATGAAACTTGTTGATCTCTCTAGCCTGTGCTATATATTTTGATATTTCGTGTTTCGAATTAGCTAACCAATTGGATGTAAAAGATGGCTCATGAGTTTTGTCAGTACGTGGATAATCTATGCCGAGTCGGTCGTAGGCTTCTCCTATTTGTCGTGCTGCCCATATGTCTACTTCTTTGCCTGCTAATTGTTTTATTTTTGTTAAATACTGCTTCTCCTGAGCTTGGAAGTCTTTTTTTAGTTGATGCGCCTTATCTACATCAACTTTTACACCCCTCTCTCTCATCTTAATTAATATTGGAAGTAGTTTAGTTTCCATTCTCCAAACTGTTTCTAAATTTTGATTATGTAATTCTGGTTTAAATCTCTGCCATAACAAATATGTTAAACGTGCATCTTGCTCAGCATAAAAACCAACATGCTCTGCGGGTAACCTCCACATTTCTCCTTTGGGATCAATACCATGATCCTTCGCAGCTTCTTTTAAATCGGTTTCGGACTTTAGCTCACCAAGATAATCTTTAGCTAATGCGTTTAGACTGTAAGACCATCTGTTTTCATCAATTACTGCAGCTGTAATCATTGTATCTATTATCTCACCATTAACTTCAATACCCATTTGTCTCAACCACCCAATATCATACTGTGCATTATGAAATATTTTTCTACATGGTAACTTACAAACATCTTTCATGTAGTTTAAAACTTGTTCAGGTATCATGTTGCCGCCACCCTCATGTTTAAATGGGTAGTATCCTTGCCAACCTTCTACAGCTACAGCGAAACCAATAACATACCCATTACCAGTTGCCCAACCTGCACCAAGTTTATTATTAATACCTTCGTCTCTAGTTTCTAAATCTATTGCTATCTCATCATAAGCACTTAAATCTTTATACTCTGATGGACAAGACCAAATATGTTTTTTAAAATTAAATGTAAATTGTAAACCCGTCATAATTTCTTTGGTTGATATATATGTTTTTCTTTAATGATTCTATTTAATTCGTGTTTATTACTAAATGCATATAAAGCTGCATTATAGTTTTCTGGAAAAATTTCATAAGTTACATCCTGTGTACCTTCTAGCCTAGGATAGACTTCTAAAGTAAACTTATGATTTTTTATTGTTATTTCTTTTTGTATTACTCTGCCCATTTGAATCTTTCATTTTCTTTTTCTCTAATTCACAATAATGTATAATTTTATTAAGATCTTCAATTCCATTTTTATTCAAATACCTACACACATATTTGATAACATTTCCCTGAAAGAACGAAAGATTATTTTTTGATATGAACTCATAAGGTTGAATATGAAAGTCTTTGTAATGAGATCCTCCAATTTGTTTATCTTGAGGAAAACTCTCGCTAAAAATATCTTTATTTGTCATATTTTAAATCTTTGTAATACATTTAATTTTTCTTCAGCTTGTGCAATTTTATCTATTTGTTTGTCTACTTCATCAATATGTTGCGGATGTTCACCAATTCCGACTGATTTACTCAGGTATATAGTTATTGTTGCATGAGCTTCTGATACTTGAGCATTATACTTATCTTCTAATGCTTTTATTATTAGATTTCTAAACTCCACAAAGGCCTTCGCATTCTTGATTGAAGAGATCTGGCCCGTCATCATTTTTAAATTTAACTTCGTCTAAAGGTACACACTGTCTATGTACAAAATTTTTTACTTTAGGATTATGCATACGCATCTTTTTATCAAATTCTACAGCAGATGCAAATTCTTTCGGTCTGTTATTTCTCATATCTATCCAAAAGTTGTCATCATGAAAAGGACAGCCAATACACGCAGACTTAACTGGTATTTTAAATCCTTTACCTTCATACCATTTTAAACAATCTGTTCTTGACATCTTCTTATCAATTAATGGCCATACATTTTTTTGCCACCAAAATCTAGATGGTTTCATACGCATGATTTCATCAGTTGATATACCAACCCAAACTTCTATGTGTTCAGTTTTTGGAAATCTCTGTCTTGGTTTAAGTCCACATAGTTCTCTAATCTTTTTTGCAATTGGAGTTATCTTGTATTCTCTCGTGCATTGTCTACGACCCATACCTTTTTTACCTTGATCATTTAAAGTATAAAACGGTGCGGAAGCAAATTGGTTACCGCCTGGTGCGAGAGCCGTGAGGATGTCATCTTGAATATTACCTTTCTTAACAATGTGTACAGGGTAACTTAGAACGCTTCTAAGGTACTCAAGGTGTTTTATTACTGGTTCAGGTTCCCAACCCGTATCAGCAAATACAGCTGCATCAGGTTTTACACCAAACTCTCCAGCATCTGCCATCAAGGCCATTGTAGAGCTCTGTACGCCCGCTCCAAGGCTAAGAATTCTTAGTCTAGGTTCTTTTTCCATAACGTCTCCTTCCGAATAAAGTTCTCCAGCACCAGCTTCTGCCAATACTTATTACTGTAAATATAACAGCTATATGAAAACTCTCCCACACTGTTGGATACATACCAAAATATGGAAAGATCCAAAGCTGTATCAATGTTGATAGAATCAAACCGCTGCCAACATCTATACAAGTTTCAAATAAATTTCTCATGCTAATACTTTCATTATTGATCTTCCAATTTCTTCTGCGATTTTCGGGACGATAGCATTCCCCAATCCTCTAAGTCTGTGTGCCCTGCCGGGTACCCCATTAACCACTCTACCCACATTGGGTTCAGAGAGCCAATTTGCCTCCCGCAATGTCCAGCTACTACTTCCTCTAGATTTGATTTGTTCCTGTTCGCTAGTTTCTCCCGGTTGTTCTCTGTAATATTTGGAAATACTTTGTTCGCTCTTGGTGTTGGCCACATTAGATGCGGATTCGCTACTTGATCGTTCAAACTTATTGGCATTTTCTTTTTTAATTTCATCTTCATTCTTTTCTCTGACGCTGGACCTCTCATGCAATTTGCGTCTGGTGTTCTCCATAATCTCATTGTCTCTGGATCTACCTGCTCTCTCAGGTTTGAAGGTCGTGTCCTCCCTTTCCTCTGTCCTGTCATTAATTTTATTGTCCCCTCTTTTGATCTCGGAGGTAAGTGATCCATTGTGTTTGGAGTAGCCCACAATCCAGACTCGCTCTCTTTTGTGCGGAGCACCGACGCCTGCAGCTGGAATAATAAACGTTTGGATTTCGAAGCCTTCACTTTCCAAGTCAGAGCATACTGTTTCGAATACCATGCCGTCTTGGATGTTAATAATACCTCTGACATTTTCTGCAATAACGAAGGTGGGTTGGACTTCTTTAATGACTCTAAACATTTCAGGCCAGAGATATCTATCGTCTGCTGTGCCTTTTTGTTTTCCTGCAACGCTGTATGGCTGGCACGGGAACCCACCTGTGAGTATATCAACTCTTCCATAGGTTTCTTTAATCTCTTTCCCTTTACACTCTTTAATGTCATTGTATATCTTAACCCCTTTCCAATGTTTTTGCAGCAACATTCTGCAGTAATCTTCTTTCTCACAGAAGGCTATTGTATTAAAGCCAACCTTTTCTAATCCAATACTGAACCCACCAATACCACTAAATAAATCAAGATGGTTCATTTGTTGCCCTGTACATATACTAAATAATCTTCACCAATTGGATAATGATATTTATAATCTGTGCTTAATAAATGTAAACTATCTCTTGCTCTTGTTACTCCTGTATACCAAACTTTTTTTTCATTTGATTTTTCACCCTTATCTTTGTGTCTGTAACTTGATGGCCAATTTGCTTTTGAGTACAACAATACATGATTTGCCTCGTCACCTTTGACAGAGTGTATTGTATCTATAATAACATTTGGAGGTTGATCTAGTTTAGTTTGTTTATATCTTTTAAGTAGTCGTAAAAAGTAAATCACTTGCCTTGGCTTAAAGTTTCTTCTTAAGATCCACCACCAAGCTTTCTTTTGTGCTTCATCAGGTAAATCTAAACCACACCATTCTTTCAAAGCTGTAAAATTATATCGTTTATAGTCTGGTTCCCTTGACCAAAATTTACTTGTTCTATAATCTGAATCAGTAACTTCTCTTATGTATTTGAACATAGCTTCAGCTTCTTTCTTCATAATTTCTCTACCATTAGATATTGCAGTCCATGATTTTATAGCTAACCATTGGTTTTGATCAAATGACTTTTGTCCTTTGTTGTCAGAAAAATATATACCTGCATCTTTAGCTAGAGCTTTTAATTCGTTTACTGATGTGTGTATTCTTCCTAATAAAAACCATTTACCTTTTTCTTTTTCGAATGGTATCTCTTTGAAGCTTAAATATCTTTTTACCAATCCCTCTTTGACTAATGGTTCAAATGATTTATCTACACTATCAAGAATTCCTTTACGAACAATTTGTGAGAACTGATGTATTGCTTGTCCAAATCTTCTTGTTTTACGCAGCACAACCTTTCTTCCTGGAAAGTACTTTGTAAAGTATCGTGTGTCAGCGCCATTCCATTGATAGATTGCTTGGTCATCATCACCTGCTAAATAAATTCTTTTTACTTTGTCAGACATTTTATAAATCAAAGACCATTGCAACGGAGTAAAATCTTGTGCTTCATCAAGAATCAAAACATCAAGCTCTGGAAATTCTACTTCATGCAAAGCTCTTTCAATCATGTCTGTAAAATCTAAAAAAGATCTTTCTCCTCCTGCAGTTTTGTAATGTTCATATGTGCTTATCTTTCTGGTATAAACATCTAAGCTGTCTTTCTTTTGTGATTCTCTTTTGTAAACAAGAACAGGATCTTCTAATAAGTTTCTAGCCTTATCGTATATACCCAATGACCAGTCAGAATAAGTAAAGTTATCTTGTGATAATCTGTTGTCTGATCTCTTAACAAAGTTATTTGTCAGAGCATAGTCAATCATACAATCTTTAGTATCAAATATTTCTTCTTCAAAATATCGTCTGCAATAAGAGTGTAGTGTTCTAAATCTTGAGAATGATTTATTATCTAAATGTGGAAAAGCATCTAATGCTCTAAGCTTTGCAGTATCAACGGCTTTGTTTGTAAATGATACGAAGGCTATCTTCTCTGGGTCAACACCTTTTTTTAAATATTTTTTGACAACCTTTTCAATTAATGTCCAAGTCTTACCTGTACCAGGTGGACCAAAGATTTTAATTGTTTTGTGGTGTATCTGTTTTTGTTTCTGGAGTCCTAAATTTGTTGTGGTACTCATCATCCATCTCACTAAGTTCGTTAGTTTGTTGTTTTGGTTTTATCTTTTGGTGATTAACAAACTCAGGCATAGTTACATACCATACATTTCTTTCACCTTCAAAGAAATCATGTTTCTTGCAATCCAAAAGCCTAACAGCTTGGTTTACGCTCTTAAATGGTGTCTTTCTTTTCTCTAAAAAATCATGCAAGGTATTACGTTTAAAGTAACAAATATTGTCTTTACTATCTAACACAGTGTAACCATCTTTGAGTTTGGTAAAATCGTCTTGCTCAATGGTGCTTTCAAAAAATATTTTAAGTGTATTGTATTTCTCTTCTTCTTTGGTATCTTCATATTTAAATGCGGTATTCTCTGTGGCAGATTCTAATAAGTGTTTCATCAGCAGCTCAAACGGACTTGGTCCTTTTTTTGGTCTTGGTAATGTTAACCAAAATATTCTGTATTTAGCTAGACAGACTCTCCAAGATTTTTCGTCTTTTGTATCTTCTGGTTTAAATGTAATGTGTCTATCTCTAAAGTCACATTCATAAATAATACCCTTTGAATCCTCAGTGTAAATTAAATTACCAAATTCATTTTTAATGTCTGGTGCCTGTACTCCAATACCTAACTTTCTAAGTTTACAAGTTTCCTTATCACATATTGAAGCTACAAAGTTATGCTTTGGTGGACAGAAATATTCGTAACCTTTATTGTGTACAGACTGAGCAGTGCCATCACTTTCATTTCTTTTTAATGGTCCCTTAGGATGTGTTGCAAAGATTGTCTTCTGTCTTTCCCAAGCAACGTCTTTCAGTTGTTTAACAGTTAGGTTACCTTCAGCTTTTTTCATTTCAGTAACACAAACATTGAATAGCATATTGTTTCTGTCTCCCGTCCATCCCTCTTGAATTACTTTCTGTACACAAGGTGGATAGTCTCTCCAATCTGTTTCTGCGTTGTATTCTGTAACTTTATATTTGTAGAATTCTTCTGGCTTTAGTGTTTTTTCTTTTGCTAATTGCAAAAAACCACCTAGCATCAATGGTGTATTAGTATCATCAAATGCATACTCAACTGCAGCATTGGCATTGAAGTATGGCATACCAACACCTTTGTTTAATGGAAATACTTCTTTTGATAAAAAATATTCTTTGTTAATCTCTTCTAACTTATCTTTTACTTTTTGTTTGTCAGCCCAATCGCTGAAGAAAATAAATAAATGTAATCCACCTGACTTTGATTTAACAGGTACAAGTGGTAATTCGAAATCTCTTATTATGTCTACGTATTTTTTAGATGTGTATTCTTTGTAATTTGCTGGATCGATATCTATGCATGACCATTTTAACTTATCACCATTCTCTGGTCTGATACCTATTTGTGCTTTACCTTCAACATGTCCCTTCCACAGTTCCTCTGTGACTGGTTCGTGTATCGTGGAGTATGAAGCTTTTCTCTTGCCCCTCTCATCCATCTCTCCCGTCAGAGAGATGGACAAGTATTGGGAAGAGTCTCCTTCAAATAATTGAAGTAGCTCTTTTTGCATTAGAACGGTGTACTTTGATCTTGAACCTGCTTAGCATCAGCAGATCCTTCCTTACCGAAGTCAACCTTACCAAAGATGTCGCTTTTCTTAGCGGACTCATAAAACGCCTTTGTCGACTCTAATGTACTCGACAAACTTGGATCATCTAGATATCTATCGAATTCGACGACCCAACCGTACCAAGAGTTCTGTGAGTTACTTTCTTTAGTGGTCTTTAGTCTATAGGCTGTAGCCCAAGACGGTGGTGTAAAGAAACCTTTCTTACCTTTCATTCTACGACTCTGCATCATAGAATTCCAAGTCTTACTCTTTTTCTTCTGAGTAGATTTCATAGAGATTAGCGCAGTCTCAACTGGTGCATAATCTTTATCTAAGACATAAACAAAATGGTTACCTGTATCTTCTACATAGTTTCCATTCTCTAGTCTGTCTTTACCATCATCACCTCTACTTGTTGTAGACATGATTGCTGGATCCATATGGATACCAACTGGTCTTCCAGGACTATCGCCTCTGTCTTTCCACTCATTAAACGTGTTTATATATAAACATGGTACAACGATTAATCCTTCTTTACCTTTAAAAAGATTTCCAGACGTTTCGTTGTAAATGTCTCCTTGTTTAGCAGACTCAATATACTTGCCGTCTGAGTCGTCAAGTACAGCTGAATTGCTATAAAGGATTTTTAAGATAGGGAGTTTAGTATCCCTTGCAGTTACGAACTCTTGTCCTTGTCCTGCTAACTCTTCCAAATTAAATTGCGTTGGAACACCCGCTTCTTTTTTAACAGCTACATTATTAGCTGCATCTTTTGCTTGTTGCATGTTACTCCTTCGTTGTTAACTTTGTGCGTGTTGCTACATAAACACCGAATAAATCGGCAGGAACGTCTTTCCCCTTTTCTATTTGCTCTCTTACGAAAGCTTTAAGAGTCATCGGTTCTACCTTTTCGGCTTGCTTAACATTATGCCCTTTATTTCGTAAATCGTCAACTAGAGATTTCGCCATGTTGTCTTCATTACGACCAAAGGTTAATGTTACATTGTTTTTAATTAGATCCGCATAATTATTTTCACGGAGCCAATCAAAAGCTTCTTCCGTTCGAGACGCAGGTATTCTCGCACCATAATATGGTTTGATTTCTACTGCTGTACCGTCGGTTAGTTTGATAGAAGCTGCACCAGCTTTCTGCATTAAGTTTGGTATGTCTTGTTCAGAAAGTTTCAGCTCTTGTTCTTTTTTCTTTTTTAATTGATCTTCTAACGCTGATACTTCTTTCTGAATGTCCAATAACTTATTACAGGCAGTGGCAATATCTTCCATCGCTGTTGTGTCGAGAGTAATATTCTTCGACATTTGTTCTAAGTCCATAGTGACCTCCTTGATGCCATGTAATCTAATAATTTGACATCGTCAAGAAAAAAATATATTGATGGGATTAAATGAAATTTCAATATAAAACACAACCTTTCCAACATCAAAGGGATGCATTGATAGCAGGAGCTAAACATCGTGATTATGCATACTTTATGGAAATGGGTACAGGTAAAACAAAAGTTGCAATTGATAACGCAAATTATTTTTTTAGAAATTCTTGGATAGATTGGGCAATAGTAATTGCACCTAATTCAGTATATCGTAATTGGATAAAAGAAATTCAAACACACAGTCATGGAGCTGTCATACACGTACACAAAGACAAAGAAGTATATGGTGATAAACGTCATCCTGAAAGACATTTAAAATGGTTTTTAATAAACGTAGAAGCACTATCCCATAAGTCTGGTGTAGAAAAACTAAGAGATATACTTTCTAGAAAGAATGTTAATCATCTGATGATTCTAGACGAATCCACCACGATAAAAAACAGATCAGCAAAACGAACACGAAACATTTGTAAACTAGGGAAACTAGCAAACTACCGAAGAATCCTAACAGGATCACCAATAACAAAATCTCCATTGGATCTATATACACAATGTGAATTCTTAAGTCCACAGCTTTTAGGTTTCGATTCATATTTTACTTTTAGAGCTAGATACGCAGTAATGCAGCAGATTGAAATGGGTGGCAAACAAATGCTTTTCCCTAAATATTATACTAATCTTGAGGAACTAACAGATAAACTTAGACACTTTTCATTCAGAGTACAGAAGAAAGATTGCCTAGATCTCCCCGATAAACTCTACACAATAAGAAAAATACAGCTTACGCTTAAACAAGCAGAGGTATACAACAGATTAAAGAAATTTGCATATGCAGTAATCAATGATGATGAGGTAAGCTTTCAAAATAAACTTACAGAGATATTAAGACTGCACCAGGTAGCAAACGGGTTTGTTAATGCTGACGATGGTTCTGTACAGGTATTTGATGATTGTCCTAAGATCAAAGAATTAATGACCATATTGGATGAGTCCGAGGGTAAGTTTATAATATGGGCTAATTATGTACAAAATATAAAAACTATTATTAACAAATTGAAGGAGAAGTACGGTGCTGACTCTGTGGTTTCGATTTTTGGAGAAGTTTCAACTAAAGATAGGCAACAAGCTGTCGCCCGTTTTCAGGATGATGATAGCTGCCGTTTTTTTGTTGGTAATCCTTCCACTGGTGGTTATGGCCTCACCCTTACATCTGCTTCTTACGTGGTGTATTTCAGCAATTCGTATAACCTGGAAGTACGTGAACAAAGTGAAGATAGAGCTCATAGGATCGGGCAAGACAAGAATGTAACTTACATAGATCTTATAGCTGATAATACTATCGATGAATTTATTGTTGGTGCTTTAGATAAGAAGATGAAACTATCAGCTCAAACTCTTGGTGAAGAAGTTAAGAAGTGGATAAAGTAGAATAGTATTGTTCTACCTTTTTAAACCATTTATCTTCATACTCAGATAACTTTGCTTGATCCATTTTAAAACCTTGAAACAATAAATCCTTAGTGCATACCGCTATAAATCCTTGCAAGATCTCGCCATGTTGTTTCTTATGTGCTAAACTATATGCTGCAATTTGATAGAAATAGTCCTCTATCCACTCTTCTCTCTTAGGTTTATTTGATTGTTTGAAGTCAATTATTGTAGGTTTATCATCAAAGATACCTACTAAATCTGTAGATCCTGCCCATTTATCCTCGTATGCTAGGTTTACCTCGCTCCCATATATGGTCTTTAAAGGCCCTAAGCCGTCCTCTATGACATGATGAGCCATTAACCTGGCCTGAGCACCCTCTTTGGACAAATTGAAGTATCCTACGCCGTTTATGTAATTTTCTAGTACATAGTGCATTTCTGTGCCTCTAGTGGCTGCCTGATTCATGATTCGTTGAGCTTCTTGATGACCAACTCTTTCTCTCCATGCATCGAGTCCTGCTTTCTTTTCTGGGCTTTGTGTTGCTGAAAGTATTGTTGTAACTGATGGAACTTTCTTTTCGCCTACTTTGTAGGTTCTTGGTCCGTTATCATCGTCTCGAAAGTAATTGCTATAAGAGTATTTATTATCCCACTTATAATCTGTAATCGTAAACTTATTCTCTTCTCGGATTATCTTCATCCGAGATCTATACTACATATGATTTGAAAGTACAGCTAAAAGAATTGCACCTAATCCGCCTACAATAAACTTTTCCATTCTAGCGATTCGTGCTTCCATTCTGTCTATTCTATCAAATGTTTGTTTTTGCATGTATCTGCAAATTTTTTCATGATGTTCTATCTTTTGTAATGCTGATTTTTTAGCCATTATTGTTGTCCCCTTTCTGCTATTGCTGCACTTAATGCATCGTTAGGGAATAAACTTTGAAATTGTTGTTTTCGATTAGCTTGTGGTTGAAAAACTTGCGGTGCCATTTTTGTATATGCAGGTGAACCAAAATTAGGTGTTGTTGTATTAGCTACGTTTGGAACACTTACATTATTTTGTGCAGGTGGCACAAAATTAACAGTTTGATTCGCAACATTTACACCCTCATCAGATCCTTTGATATAATTTACACCACCAATAGCCGCTTCGTTTGTACCCTCTTTGACAGTTTTCAGTTCAGGATAAAACCTATCTTTTAATTTTGAGTTTATTGCATTCATACTAAAACCATATTGGGGTATTAGAATATCTTTATTTAATAAGTAATCAGTCACTTCCTCAAAATCTATTTTCTTAGGGTCAACTTGTGGAAAGTCTTTATCTTCTTGAGCTGCCCAATTTAGTAATTTGAACATAGATTTAGGAACATTTTGAGGTGTAGCTCTTCTCCCTAATTTTTCCATTCTTTCAAGATCTGTGTAAACATCTAATAAAAATTTTAAACTTTTAGGGTTTGCTAAATAATATCCACCTGCTGCAAGAATAAAAGTAAGAGGTATTGCACCCATAATACCACCAGACGCTGCGGCACCCGCAAACAATCCACCCGCAATGACCGATTGGCCAGGTCCTGAAAGCATAATTCTTCTCATTAGATATGAGTTTGAATCAGATATAACTTTACCATATTCTGCTTCCATCAAATCAATTAACTTACCAAGGTTTTGTGCAGCCTCTTTTCCTTGTCTGCCACCTCCGTACATTTCTGTCCACTTAGCAATAGACGCTTGTTTACTTGCGCTATCAAAATAACCCATGTTGTTTCTAAATTTTACTATATTAAATTGACCTGCATCTTTTGCAGTCGCTTTAAGAGCTTGTGTATCTATTTCTCCAAGACCATATCGTAATGCTTTTTCGGGATCAAATCTTTTTACAGCTTCTAAATTTTCTGTACCCGCAGCTTTAAATATATCTTTCATACCTTTAAAATCGACTACTCCTGTTTTCTTTGCATCATTTATGTATTCACCTAAAGTTTTTGCAACACCAGGTGGTTGTTGGTCGAAAGATTTAATTATTGATTCCCACAAGTAATTTGTTCGTGCTCTATTAAATAACTCTTGGCCTGCTTTGTTACCTTGATTGACGCCTAATATAAATTTTAATTGTTCCATTGCTTGAGGAGCCATAGAATCATTTTGCGTAAATACATTTCTTATTGCATTTTCCCACATAGCACTCTCACCTGTTCTTCCAGGGTTAAGCACACCTGCCATTGCTTTTGTTGCGAAAATATTAGCTTCAGAGTTTTTTAATTTTTTTGCTACAGGACTGTTAAAAGCACTTACTGTAGTTGAGAAATATTTATTAGCATAAAACAAAGAATCACCAAATTGTTTCATGTCGTTAACAGTTTTTGTCAAAAATTCATCTGCAGTTTGTTTTCCTGAGGATGCAATTAATTCATCATATTGTTCTTTGAACACTGGACTTTTCATATAGCCATCAATTGCTGCTGGATTACCTACTTTGTTAAAACCATTCTTCATATTAGTTTGTAAAGCCCAAAACATATTTAAAGGATCATCAAGTCCACTATTAGCAAAATCTCTCATAATTGTTTTCATCAAACCTTGATATTCAGTAGGTGTAATGTAGTCATCTATACCTCTAAGTTTGTTTATAGTATCTACAAAAGGATCTCCAAACTCAGAGCCTTTTTTAAAGGCTGCACCATATTCAGGTATTCTAGCACCATCTTTAACTACCTTACCTGTAAATGGTTCTAATGAACTTTTTTCAAACCCTTCCATAATTTCAGTTGCTGCTTTTTTAACATCAGCTGTTGGTATGATTCTTGGATTACCCATTTTTTCAGTAAGTTTATCAACTACTGTGTAGTTAGCTCTTATACTTTCAAAAAATTGATTTAAATTATTTCTCATTACTGGTAAGAATTGCAAATTCATAATACCAACATGTTGAATTGGTGCCTTATCAGTCACCTCTGCTAACATAGCCTCAAAAGCTTGTTTCTCAAATTTTTGTCTTTGTTTCTTTGCAAAGGTGTTAACGATAGGAATAACACCAAATATTTTTTCGTATGCAGTTATTATTCTTCCCCCAATTGATCCTGTCTTAGCTACAGCTGGTATAGTCATTTCTATGTTTTTCTTTTGTGCAAACTCAGCTAATTCTTTTGACTCTTTACTTCCTAATCCTAATGGCCCTTTCATTCCTCTCATTACAGTTCCTAATATAGGAGCAATTGATGAACCAATTAAATTATAGAACAAAGCATTCTGCATTGCTTCTGCTCCGTGAACAAATACTTGTTGTGCGTAAGGTAACTTTTTAATATCATTGTTAGATACCTCAGATAGATCTTGTAGAACTGCACCATTAAAATCCGTAGCCATGTTTGCAGCATCGTAGAGAACAGATCCAGCTCCAGCACCCGCAGAACTTACTAGTTGTGATTTTACTTCAGTTGCTAATAATTGAGAGGGAAACTTACTTAAATTTCTAAATCCATCAGCTACATTACCAGCCACTCTTGCAGCACGATTTAATATTTTTACATTTTTTACAATAGGTAATTTGTTTGCAATAGCTTTAAAACCATCAAACTTATCTGCTGCCGCCATGTACTTATTTGCACCATAACCCTGCATAGGATCTCTTCTAAACTCTTCAATAATTTTTGGCATGTCTTTTATATAAACATATCCTGCACCTGCAACGTCTCCAATTAATTCTAAATCTGATCTTTTAATTCCTCTATCTTCACTGGCGAACGGGATCATTCCTTTAGTTGCAGTAGTAAATGGTTGAGCCTTTTCTGTTTTTTCTTTTGCAATAAGCTTAGAACCGATTCTTCTTTCCTTTTCTATTTCAGTTACACTTGAGTAACCTTTAAGAACACCTTGTTGAAAAGCCATATCAACTGCATCTCTTTGTGTGGCATTAAGCTCTTCTGGATTAAATGTTTTATTATCTAATCTTGTCTGTAATTCTTTGATACTTGCCATTACTTAATACTTTCAAGGTTTGTATTCATGTTTTGAATAACACTTTCACCCGCCATTTGCATTGCTTGTTTATTTAAGTAAGAAGCCACCTCTGGCATAAATGAAAAGTTAGTTGTTAGATATCTTGTGTTACCACCCAAAGCTATAAATTGTTGTGCTTTGTTTTTAAATTGATCTTGAAGTTCTCTGTTAAGATCCTTGTACTGACTTCTAATTTTCCTATCTGATGTAAGTACTTTAAATATTTCCGTACGATTCGCTGCATCTTCAATGTCAGCTCTTGTTAATCTATCTTCATCTTTGTTTGCGTTTGCAAGAATATATTTCATCCTTGTTTCGATTAATGCTGCTCTTGTTATTTCACTTAAAGTACCATCTGAAGTAACGTTATCTAAAATACCTCTTATTTCTTTTCTAAATTCTCCTACAAGCTCGTCTTGTTCTTTTTTTTCTTCTTCATTAAGAGATCTTATTTCACCACTCTGTTTATCTAAAGCATCACCCATAATCATGTCATTTACTATTATATCGTCAATTTCAGTATTTTGAGCTGAGCTTATATCGCCAAAGCCAAACATTTCAGCAAAGTTAGAAACCGCACCACCAAGATTTTCAACACCTAAAGATATTAAACCAGATCCACCAACTGCTTTGTTTGAAAGTTTTTGTATTTCGTTTGTCATCTTATAACCAAGTGCAATACTTCCTAATTGTGCTCTCTTTTTATCTAATCTAGTTGTGCTTGGTTTCACTACGTTATACTCAGCATATTTCATAGGAACATATTCTGTCCCTATTTCTTGACCTTGTTCATTGTATTTTGGAATCATAATTGCATCTGTTCCAGAGTTCTTAAATACATCTTTGTCATACGCAACTCTTCCAAATAATGCATTTGGATCTTCAACAAGAATTCTTTGTCTTGTACCTGTTACAGGACCAAAGCCTCTATTAATACCATCATCTTTACCTTTTTCTTTTGATTTTAAAAATGCAACAGCTAAATCATTTCTCCTGTCTGCCTCTTTTGAATACAATGCCATAGCAGTATCTACTGTTTCACCACCAGCTTTACCAAGAACATCTAAAAATCCTTTTATTCCTGACTCTGATGTTTTACCTTGCATCAATCCTGACGCTAATTTCATAAGAATTAAATCATTTGTTTTATCATTACCACCTGTAAGGTTTTGTATTCTGTCATAAAATCTATTGAATTGTTCTGCTTCTGCTGCATTTGCTTCTGATAATGCTTTATCTTTTAATTTTTTACCTGCTGAAGCAGCACCCTCTTGCATTTTGGCTGTGTCTGCAATTTCATCATCAGACATAATTGTTCCTGATATTTGTCCGTTATCTTTAGGAAGTTTTGTTTCGTCAATAACATTACCTTTAAGATTTGGATCATTTGTTTGGAATGAGAATGTTTCAGCTATTTGGTCAGCAGTAATAGCTGATTTAATTCCGGCTTCATCTGCTTGTTCATAAGCCATTGTTAATATTTCTTGAGCTTGTTTTTTGTACTCAGGTTTTGTTGTATCAATGTTTGGATTTTTCTTATCATTTTCAATTGCATTAATAACAATTCTTACAGGATCATCACCAATTACTTGTGGTTCTCCCGCTTGTGCTCCGCCTGTTCTATCTCTAGTTAATTCTCCGCCGACTATTCCACCAAAACCAACAAGAGAAGTACCTGCTGGAATTCTGTCATAAACTTGTTTACCTGTTTGTTTAAAAGCTTTGGCTGTTTCAGGGAATTTCTTTGCGAAAGTTCTTTGTCCTCCAGCCATTCTTAATCCTCTTGCTACTAAAGGTGTACCTAACAACACTGATCCTATTCCAGAAACCATTGCTCCCATATCTCCCTCTCTTGCACCTTCTATAATATCTGAAGTACCTTGTCCTGCTACTTGTAAACCAAACCCACCTTCTAAAGTACCTGTTGTACCTGGATTTCTTTTAGCAAATCTTGTTGCTAAACCTTGTAGGCCTGAGCCACTGCTTAAACCTTTTCCTCTTGAACCAATAATTCTTTGTGCTGCAGTTCCTTGATACCCTAATGGAAAACCACCTCCGCCTGCTTGAGCAGCTTTTGATGTACCTAGCCCACCAACTTGTCTAGCTTTTTTAAAAGTTTTATAACCTCTATATGCTGCCGGAGCTAATCGAGCTAGACCTGCGCCTATTCCGTAAATTATTGGTAGCATTGTTATTTCCCCCTGTTAGCTAAATTATAAGCGGCATATGCACTAATACCTGTTCCTGCAGCCTGAGCTAAAGGATTACTACCTGGTGCCGTGGTCGCTGTTACGGCTGACTGTGATGTTGGCATATTTGTCATGATGCCTTTTAAGAATTCTAATCTTTGATATGGTTCGTAAGATCTAGATAAATCTGTTTGTCTTTGTGCATCTAATGCTTGTTGGCCTAAAGCTCTTTGAACACCGCCTGCTTGTAATAAACTTGCAATGTCTGCTTGTTGCATGGCTTGTTGTTGACCACCCAAAGCACCAAGAAGCTGTCCCCCAGCTTGTTGAATACCTTGTTGTTGAGCTGCCAAACCTGCAGCAGTTTGGAATCCTTGTGCCATAGATTGACCAATGTTTGCTTGTCTTGCTCTTTCTATCTCAGCTTGTTGAATACCTTCTCTTGCTCCACCAAAGGCACCTGCTCCTACTGCATTAGCTGATAATTGATTCGAAGCCATGTTTGCTTGTCTTGTAATCTCATCTGTTACATATGATTGATATGGATTTAAAAATTGATTTATGTTCGGAGCTTGCATTGAACCAAGCACTGAACCAATACCTGCAGCTGTAGTTTGTGCTCCAACTCCTGTCGCTCCTGCTTGTTGAAATCCTGCTTGTTCTAATCCTGTTGGAGCTGCAACTTGAAACGCAGGTAGACCTACAGGTGTAGATGCTAACTTAGCTGCCTGATCGTAGAGTGCGAGTTTTCGGCTTTCTACTTCTGGTGCTTCTCTAGCAATTGAGACTTGTGTTCCTGAAGTGGAGCCGCCTCCGCCGCCACCTCCTCCTCCGAAGATGAAACTCATATTATTTTAGCTCCTTTGTATATAAATATCTTTTTACTTTCCATTCTTTCGTACCCAAAAATCCTTTCCAACCCGGTCTTGCATGCACTGCTATCTTTTTGCAACCCTCTGATCTCGCTAGATCCTCTATAGTTTCTGCAGCTTCGTCTTGCCATAGTTGTCTTTTTTCTCCTTTTAACAATATTACTTCACACTGTTTGTAGTTCGGTAAAACCATTATACGAGTGACAAATACACCGAACACTTTGTACTTCTCACCATCGTCAGAGCCAAACATCATAAATAATTGAAAGGCTCCTTGTTCAATTCCTTCTTTAAGATCTTCAATACTCATGGGGTCTCCATCATATTTCAGACCTTCTCTTAACATAAACTCTACAAGCGACCAGTACTCGTCGAGCTTTTTAGCTTCGATGTATAATACACCGACTTCTTTTTTAATTTGCTTTTTTTCTGGACGCATCTAGCAAATCAAAAATTCTTTTAAACTTCGCCTGTTGGTCATAAAAGAATGCAGCACCTTTTTTACGCATATCTTTATAACTCTTAGGGTTACCACCTTCCATGATACCTGCACCAAGTATAGCATCTGCTCTTGAAACAAACTCACCATCAGCTAGTTGTGCTAACATAGTATCTTCGTCTTTGTCTCCTACACCTGCTCCATCCTCTACATATCCAGAAGCTCTTATATAGTTATTTGTGTCTTGTTCATCGTGGTCAATTTTAGATGGTAAGTAATTTATACCACCTTCGTTAAATTTTCTTACTTCTGCAATTCCACCTTTGCTAAATGTATAAAGAGAATTACCTTGCTGATATGAATAAGGACTCATACCTGACTGACTCATTGCATTTGAATCATCGTATTGATATGTATCTAAAAGATTTGCTAATTGATCATCAGCTTTTTTCTTTGCTTTCTCATAATCTTCAGGTCTTGTACCTTCAGGCATTTCTGTAGGTTCGTCTTCACCTAATAAACTTGTTGCTGCTAAACCAACACCTAGTTTTCCACCTGTACCTAAGCTCATAAATCCAGATCCTTTCATCAAAGCTTCTTTACCACCGCCTGCTGCAATTTCTTCTGCCGACATTGCTTTTACTTGGTCTGTAGTCATAGGGCTTTTTCCAACTAAGCCTGATATACCTTGACCTGCAAGTGTATTACCTAATTGAGATCTTAAAAGAGCTCCTCCTGTACCTTGGCCTGCTATCGTATTACCAATAGAACCAAAAGCTTGTGGTGCAAATGATCCCATAGTTCCTTGACCTACACCTGCCATACCTGCAAATTGTCCAAGACCGCCTGCTATTGCTGCATCTCTTAATGATCTTTTTGTTGATTTACCTCTAAGCTTTTGTATGCCAAAGGTTGCTAATGCTATAGTAAATGGATCCATAATATTTTAACTAGTTATTATGGTATTTTAACTTATATATGAGGTTTCTTCAATATCAGTCGATTTTATAGAATTCGTCCTTAACTTTACCGGTATACTTATACTCTCCAATATGGCTTATTTCTTCATCACATAAGGCAAAAATCTTACCACCAATAGCTCTCCAAAGTTGGCAGAAATAAAAATCTTCACCCATATAAGTTTTCTTAGACGGACTCCAATATGTATCAAAAAAGTTATAATAGTTTGGTCTATCTATAAGCTCACCATTCATTAGAGTTTTTTGTTTAATAACAAGCTCTTTGTAGTGTTCTTTAAGCTTTTCAAATACAGATTTCTTTATCATCATCATGCCTGTAGGTCCTTTAATAACTTCAATATACCCATCCACAGGTCTAATATCTTTTGTATCTGGTATCTCAATAGGAAACAAATGACCCATAGTATTTATGTCATCATCAGGTCTTGTTTCAAAATCTTTTCTAAACTTAGCATCAGTCTTTTGTTTTATAGGATAAGGTATCAAGGATACGTCATGTGGTGATTTCATTAATCTCATGACAGATCTAGTTGTAAACTCTACATCAGAATCAATGAACAACATATACTCTGCATCAGAATTCATAAAAGCAGAAGCACATAAGTTTCTACCTTGAGTTACGAGAGAAGACTTCATTAATTGAAAAGTAATTTTAATTTTATTTAAAATACATTCTTTTTGTAGATCTAGACAAGCTTTCATATAATGTATCGATACATCAGAATGCACAGGTGTGCATATCATAATATGATTTTTATTTGTTTCGTTTGACATGAATTGCTCCTTTTAAAAAGTTTGCCCAACTATTTGCAATATACTTCCAATCATAAAATCTTCTGTAATACTCTTGTTGAAATTTTAAATGGCTCGATAAATCATTAGATAATATTTTTTTGGTTTGTAAAATACATTCTACTAATTGTGTCGTTAGTTTATCTTTGTTTTGTGTAAACGGTATATATATTGGAAACTCACAACAAGTTTCAGGTAAAGCACCTAGATCTGTAGTAACTAACATCTGACCTGCAGCTAATGACTCCATAGCTGATATACAAAAAGTCTCTTCCCAAATACTAGGAAAACAATTTACATCGTAATCTTTTAGTTTAGTTAATAATGTTTTGTGATCGCAATAACCCATGTAATTAACATTAGGTAAGCTTTTTGCTTTTTCATATAATTTTTCATAACTTTTGTCATTATGATCATGAAATTGTTTACCGTATATAATAGTGCTTGAATAAACATCTAATGTAATATCAGGATCATTTATCTTCTCCATCGCATTTAGAGCTACCTCAAGACCTCTCCAGGGTGTTGAGATATAGCACATTTTAATTTTTTGTTTTGGTGTGAAATCTGTTTTTAATTGCAACTCATCATAATCAATAGCATTTTTAATTACAGTACATTTATCTTCAGGTATCTTAAAAAAATATCTATACTTCTCAAAACTCCAATGAGAATTAAATACATACCAATCATACTTCTCATGGTTGTCCTTGTTTTGAAACCATGGTGCTAGATTAGGCTGATCGTAAGAATTTTTTAGCCAAAGAATATTAGGTTTTAATGGATCTAAAGGTTCTTTCTCTGGTATTGAAGTTGTTATTTGGACTGAAGAAAGCACACCTTCGTCAACGTACTTTTTAAGATATCCGAGTTGTATTTCAGTACCGCCTGCTGGTTGCATTATGATTTGGTTTTACCAAATACTTCAAGAGATGCAACTGTTATTTTCTGATTAATTTGTAAATCATCTGAAGTAGTATCAGTACCGGGATCAGCAACATCAGAATCAAAATGATCTTTGCTATCATATTTTTGTCCTGTTCTTTTGTTTACGACCTCTTCTTCTGCTTTCGCTGGAAAAACTGGTACTTCTTCTCCATTGATAATTACTGTTTTTTGTTTTTCACTCATTATCGTCCTTGTCGGTTATATTTCTTATAACATCTTTTCTTGTGTTTGTTAAGAGTCTTAGTATGGCGACGTGGCCTTTTCCTAGGTTTTGGCCTAGGCACGAAGTGGGTAAATTTAACTCTAGCCATTTTCCTGTGATCTATCTATTAGTGCATATGTTATAGCACCTTGGATTTTATTACTGCCTGTAGCTGCTTGAACTGTAACTGCATCACCAGCCTCTAAATTTAATGTTTGTGGTGTAGCATTTACTTGAGTTTTAGCTGCAACATCATCTCTAAAAAATTCGTACTCAGCACTCGAATCAGAAGAATCTACTAAATTCATGTTTACAAGAATTGCTGAAGAAGCATCATTGTTTGCAACATAGATACTTTTTACAATAATTGTTGCATTTGCTGGACATGTCAGCACTGTCGTTTTTGTTGTGCCTGATTGTTTGTATCCTTGGTTTTTATATTGAATTGTCATGATAAAAAATAATTAAAAGCTTCGCTATCGTTTTTTTGTTCTCTTTGGTAAGATGTATTTAATTGATTCTGTAATGTTTCCAAAGCCAAATTGATTTGTCTAAAAGAATCAGTGCTAAACTCTATTGGCGGTTCAGGTAAAAATACTTGTACTTTAGCCATTATCTTCTTCCATCAGGTTGTATGTCAAATCTAAATTGTCCAAATCTCCAACTTTGATTAACTCCATCATTTTCTACTTTTACTGCTGCAAGCCTAGCCCTTGCTCTTGTGTCTACCTTACTCGTAGATGAGTTAACTGTAAATGGCCCTAAGGGTGAGCTAGCCTGTGTTTGAGATGGAAAATCTCTTAATGTAAGCGTTACTTTTGCATTGCCATTTATGTATTTAAAATCTGGTATAAATCTTCTTATCTTAATAAAGAACTCACCATCACCTTGAGAATCTAAATCAAAATCTCCAGAAAGAATAAATGCAGGAATTGCGTTAATAGTTCCATTCGCTAGAACTTCGTTTCTACCAACTTCATGGTTAAATACCTGTGAGGAACCTTCAGAGACACCTTGAATTACAGGTGTTGTTGGTGCAACATTGTTTGTAAACTCTGTAGCTATTGGATCGTTAAATACTTTTGTATCAGTATATGTTGTTCTTGCTAAGGTGCTAGTGTACCAAGTTTGCTCAGCATAGTTATACGCAACTAATTTATTAACGAAATTTGAATTAGATGCTGCATAAAACCAATAGATTTCAGAGTACAAACTATTTTGTGAAGCATAGCAAAGTTCACTTCCACTAGCAAAATTAAATCCGGGTGCATTATCTTCTGTAGTAAATACAAAATCTTCAACAAGTGATGGTAAAGCTTTTACCGTTCCGTCAAACATAAAGAAACCACCTGAGTTCCCTATCCAATATACTGCACCGTTTGCATATACAATTGCGTGTTGACCGACACATCCACAATTAGAACCAACTTGTCGAATACTAAATGTAAATGGTGGACCTACAAACTGCATTAAGTATGCGGATGTATCTGTAAGAATTAGAGTATAGTCCTTACCTTTTACAGCACCAACAATTTTTGTTCCGCTGTCGATTCGCATCGAACCTGCAGTATTTGTAGAAGTCGCTGTGTAGGTAGTAAGACTCTCTTGGTCTGAAAATCTTATAAACATTTTATCTTGTGTTGCTATATTACCAATTGTAGTTTCTGTCCCTAAATGTATTAGGTGTCTATCTTTGTCAGAAACCAAAGTCATTACAGATTTAGTTGGAGCTCCCGATAATACAACTGCTCTTGTATTAATACCGTTACCGCTATCTGGATCCCATTGTAATGTTACTCCATTCTTTACTGTTGCAATAAGCAACTCACCATAATTATCTAATGACCAAGAACCTGGATCTAAAACTGCAGACGAAGTTGATCTAGGTGTACCCCAAGTTGATCCACCCCATAGTGCAGTTCCCCAACCAAAACCGAAACCTTGTAGTAATGGACCTATTTGAAAATAAGCTTTAAGATCTAATGTTCCGTTGTTTGTAGTGCCTGAACCTGATTCTGCACTAGGCATTAAAATTGTAAAAGTTGTAGATGTTGGAGCTAACTGTACTTCAAATAATACATTATCAAAATCAGATGCAACATATCCTGTTTGTGCTGCATTGAAAGATCCAGCGTTAACAAACGATACGATGTCGCCTGGTTCGAGGTTGTGGGGCGCTGAAGAAGTAATCGTTACAGTTCTTGAAGCGCTAGTTGTTGTGATGTTACAACCTGACTGAGCCAAGGCTGTGTTGAAAGGTGTGATGTCATAATAATCATCACCATTGTAAATGTACAAAGCTTTGTTTGTACCGATAGCAAGGTATCTTCTTCCTGCTAAATCTGACCAACTGTGAATATCTCTTCCTGCACCTACTAGTTTAGAGTCTTTAATCTCGTCCCAACCACCAATCTTTTCAGGCATTCCGTATCTAAATCTTACAAAGTCTCCGTCAACCCATTGGTTTTCGGCTCCTGACTCAGAAGCTTGTTTATTGAAACCAGGTGCAAAATTTACTTTAGTTAATGGCATAAGCGTATTTTACACCATTATGTAAGGTTTGTCTAAATGGTTAAAGAACTGATATTGTCCATAAATGTATTATTTATATTAAAATTTATAATACATCGTACAGATTTTGTTGGTTGGTAAGCTGTATGCAGGATAGACCCATCAAAGATAGCAACCCGCCCTTGTTTAGGCATAACTTTTTTAATGACCTTGTTTTTAGAGTTAAAAAATATTGTTTCTCCTTCTGAATCACATACATAGTATAAAACTATCGTATAAGGTTTGTCATATTTTGGCATGTCTATATGTGGAGTATCGTACTCCTTATACAAAGGATTTGGAAACTGTAAAAATGAATTAGCTCTCAATACAAGAAGATCTGATCTGTTAAACTTTTTGACAACAGGTAAAATATTTTCAAGATAATTAGAGTTTAAACCTTTTATATAATTAAAAAACTCATGTTGCACTGCAGGTCTATTTTGATCTCCTGCATTTGTTACATCCTGAATGAAGAACCAAGGAAATATTCTTTCTCTACCAATCATTAAATCTTTCAATTCGTTTTGTGTTTGTAATGGTATAAAATTATCTATTACTTTAATGTTCATGATAATTTGAAATCTAAGTTAAGAGTTTGTCTTGTGCCCTTAGTTTGTGGATATGATCCATGCCATAACCATATAGGAAATATAATAAGATCTCCTATTTTTGGTTTGTATGAATAATATTTTATGTATTCATTATTTAGAACGCAATAAAAATTGTTGGCATCTTTATGTTTCTTCTCATACTTAGGCACGTCTAAATAGACTACAGAGGCTACCTCTAAATTTTTCTTTTCAACACTTATTTTGTTTTTGTAATTATGTTTGTGCAAAGTATGATATGTATGCTCTTCTCCTATTACAGTCCAACCTGAAATATATTGTAAGTTAAAATTATGGTTGAATTTTAAATGTAAAGCTTTTTGTACTTCATCTCTAATGTAGTGAAAATATTTTTGTGATGGTGTAGGTAACCCTGCATTATATTTTATTTGTGAAAAGATATCGTATTGTTTTGATAATCCTCCCGAAGTAGATCGTTCTCCAACATTTACTTCGATTGATTTTTTTGTAAGTTTATTAATTTGTGTCTTCAAACCTTTTACATTTATATTACTTATAATTATCCAATCTGTGCTAAATGTAGAAGAGATTGAAGGATAATGCGTATTTGTCATTTGATTTATTCCTGGTTGTGTAATGGCTTAAAAGACCAGAGAACAATACTAACAAACCCTTTTGAGGTTTGATAACCTGATCTATTTGATCAAAATGTAATTCTTGATCACAATCATCTAAATAGACAACACCTGAAGCAAAGCTTGGTCTGTGATTATGATCTATTGTTCTCTCATCGTAGCATTGTTTTATTCCCCATGCATTGTGTAATTTCCATTTACCTTCATTTGTTTTCTTTTCTATTATGTCTCTTACAGGACGAAAAATTTGTTTGATGAATACCTCATCATCACAGAAAAAATTCCAAGCTGTCATTTTAGATTGAACGTTTGATTGATAATTTCTATTTGATTTGTGTGCAATACCTTCTTCAATTCTATGCTTAAAATATTTAATATCAATTTTTATTTTATCTACAAATAAAAATACAGGTTGTTCAATATAAGTTTTAATCTCTTTTTGCATGTATTTTTGTTAGCACATCAATTAATTTTGGTTTAGTCAATGCAACTTCTTTCCATCTTTTTATTGCTCGTTCTCTTTCTGTTATATCTTTACCATATTTATCTACAAGCCAATCATTAGTTTTTTCTTTCAAATAATTTTCTGCAGCTAATGCAATATCATCTGTTGGAAATCTATACATACCAGTCGCAATACATTGCAGTCCTGTTTCACTATAATAGTTATAATTATTTTTATGTTCAATTAATCTTTCAATATCATAGCTACCCATCTTTTCTTTAGCTATAGATTTGTTTGTAAGATCTCTCCAATATTGAGTATCATCTCTTGCTGACATGTAATAATGCACAGCTACAAATTCTGCAAAACGATCAAAGGTACCTTTACAGCAATGGTTAAACTCATCTCTATCTAATTGATTTACATTAGGTCTTCTTAATGTTCTTGCTAATTCAATAAGAAATTCATGTACAGTAAACAAACCATTACTTTCTAACGGTTCAATGAAACCTGCAGATAATCCTATTGCAACTACATTTTTTACAAAAATCTTTTCATGCATACCTATTCTCATTTTAATATTGTTAGCTTCTATATCTTCTTTACCTAAATGTTTTTTAAATTGTGCCAAAGCATCTTCATCACTTATGTATTTATCCGAATAAACATAACCTGTGCCAATTCTATTCCAACTTGGTATTGTCCAAATCCAGCCGTTCTCTACAGCTTTGCAATTTGTATAAGGCACTAATTGTTTTTCTTTATCTTCGTAAGGTATTCTTGTAGCCCATGCGCTATTGTTTGGTAAAAGATTTTCATAACTTTTAAAAGGTACTTTTAAATTTTCTCCGAGTAATAATGATTTGAAACCTGTGCAATCAATATATAAATCAGCCTTGTATTTATTGTTTAGAGATACAACACCATTTTCATCTTGTTCTACAGAATCAATATCATCGATTATGTGCTCAACGCCTTCAGGTATACATATTTTTTCTTTAAGCCATTGTCCAAACTTTGTTGCATCAAAATGATAAGCCGTATCGTCGGCAAATGAAAAATTACCAAGTTCTCCATCTTTGTTTATACCTATTCTATTATATTTTACTAATTGCATTTGTGGATATAAAAAGTTTGCATAATTCGAAACCATTGTGTTTCGTTTTAACATTTTTTTAAAATACCAAGTGTTCTTTCCAGACCATAAATTATCTTCGCAAGGTAGTCCAAACGGATAATGAAAACTCTCGTCCTTCCTATAGAAGTCTTCAAACCTTATACTTAGTTTATAACTTCCATCTGTATATGGTAAAAAATCTTTATCTTTAATTTTAAGTAAAGATAACCATTGGTTTATTGTTCCTAATGTGCTCTCTCCTACACCAACTATTTTATGATTTTTAGATTCTATCAATGTAATCTTTTTACTAGGAAACAATTTAATAAGGGTTGCAGCGGTCATCCATCCAGATGAACCACCTCCTACGATAACAATTTTATTAATCTTCATTAGTTTTTCTGTAGAATGCTGGAAAACCTGGTGCAGGTCTGCCATCAAATTTATTAGCTAAACCTCTTTGTGTATTTTCCTGGTAATGTAAAAATACTTGACCACATTTCTCTCCTTTGAACTCTTCTCTCCAATGCTCACAATCAATACCATTATAAACCAACATATCCCCAGGTGCTAAATTAACTTTTACACCTTTACTATCACTCATAATATATTTACCTTCAGGTGATTTATTTCCGTAAGTGCTATCAGGCTCAATGTATATTGGCCATGGATCCCCACCAAGATTGAGTGTAGTTGATATACCACAACTAAATCTGTCTTTGTGTTTAGGTAAGATAGACCCCCTTCTATACAATCTTGTGTAAGAATAATTAGGTATTAGTTGAAGCTTTGTAAGCTTTTCCATTTTACCTTTTAATTTTAGTAATAATGTTTCCATTACAAAATCACCATAACAACAATATGTCTCTGGTATATTCACTTGTTCGTTAGTACCAAAGGTACCTAAATCTGTATTAAATGGTTCAAGGTATTTATCCTTAAATAGATTATCTACAACGTTTGATTTTAGAACAAGATAGTTATAAATAAATTCTGCAAACTCTTTGCTTATTGCTTTCTTAATTACAAAATAATTTTTTTGTTTAAATTGGTTCATTTGAATGGCCATCCTACACTCCACATTACTAGAGAGTATCTTGTTCCATGTGTTACAGGTCTTATCTTGTGTAATAAATCAGCTGGAAACACTACAGCATCTCCTGCGTTTTGCATTTCATAAACAGTTCTTGTAGGTTCTTTTCTATTGCCGAAGTCCACTTCGAACTCTCCACCTTTGTATTCATTGAAATCACTTAATAACACTGACATAGATAATTTTCTAGCCTTACCGTTTAAATAAGGTTTGTCTTGTTTTTCATAAGCACCTACAAAAGCATCTTCATGCCAATCATAATGCATACCTGGTTTATAGATTGTAAATTGTACAGGTTCAGCAGAATCAATTTGAAAATTCCAATTTGCTAATCTGTTTGCATTTTCAATAATTCTGTAAAGTTTAATATTTAACCATTTCTCTTCAAGCCAATCTACATTGCTTTTTCTTATTACAGGATTGACAACCTTACCCCGTTTATTATCCCCAACTTCAGCATCATGAGATTGCCCTTTTGCTAAACCATATTTAATTATGTTTTGACAAAGATGTTTAGGAAATGCGTTTCTAAAATAGATATATTTGTGCTTTAAGACCATGCAGAACTTTAGCACTTATACTAAAGTTAATCAAACAACAATTAACTGCTTGACCAATTACCTGCTGCAACTAAATCTAAAACTTCAGATAAAGTCCACACTCCAGAAGCTCCAGCAAATCCACCTGGTTCTTTGAATACTGCATATCCACCTTGGCCTGAATAAGATCCTGACCTTACAGGTCCGTGGCTTCCTCCGCCACCGCCTTGGTTGTTACCACCCGCTGCAGTTGAGCCTCCTCCAGGAGTTGGGGGACCTGATCCTCTTCCGCCTGCTCCTCCAGAAGCATAGTGTGTTTGTGATGGTGAATCTGTTGGACTCGCTATATCAAATTGTTTTCCTTGGCCTCCTGTGTTTCTAGGAGAGGCTGTACCGCCTGATCCGCCTCCTCCAGCTCCGGGGTCTCCACCCGATCCGCCTGGATTTCCGTGTCCTGTAAAAGGACCACTTGGACTTTGTTGACCTGGACCTGGAGATCCTGGACCTCCTGCGTGTCCTGCTCCTCCGCCCGATCCTCCAGCGCCGCCTCCAGAGTTTCCTCCGTGTCCCGCACCGAAACCACCGCCAAGTGCAGTGTGTCCATCAAATGTAGATTGTCCTCCAGCTGAACCTGGAAAGTTTTGTGGGCCACCACCGCCGCCTCCGCCACCGCCTCCAATTGAAACTGGATAAGGTGATCCATTAAGTGGGTGCTCAGGAGAGTGCAATAAGCCTCCCGCTCCGCCTCCACCACCTCGGTTTGGGCCTGCTCCACCGCCACCGCCAATTAATAAAACTTCGGCAGTTGCTGCAGATGGGTTAAAAGTACCTGATGAAGTAAAAGTTGTAATTTGTTCTGCTGATACTTGTGGATCGTTGTTTGGACCAATGACACCACCATTATTAAAATATTGTCTATTTGGCATTATTCATTCTCCCATGTGTTACTTGAAGTATTATACACTTGAACTACTTCAGGTGTAATAATATCTCCTTCTGAATCTATTTGCTTTCTAATCAGTCTCATTGGATCTTCTTCCCAAGTAACTTCGTATTCATTTCCGCTTTCATCAGTTGATAATGATTGGTCGATTAATGGCCATGGTTCTGGTGGACCATAAATCAAATCAGTTCCATCTAACTTCCAAGTGTTTGGAAAAGTATTGACGTTTGCAAACTTGGACATGGCAGGAATATAAAAACCATTTATCCAATGTTTACCTTCTTCTGCTTCGATGTATGAATGTCCATCATTTTGGAAAGATTCAACAAACTCAACTGTAGCGTCATCCTCAAATAAGACACTATTAAGCACTTGTTTACCAGTAATAGAACCTGTGTCCCTTAAAGGTAATGTAGTTTCGTTGTTGTCTATCTTAACAAAGATTTTGGCCATAACGATTACGACCTCCTATTAACTTAATTCTTCGTAATTAATAGTGATCACTAAATCTGAGTTTGCTCCTGCGCCTGCTTCAATGTTATCGCCTTCTTCAAGATAAAGAGAAGTGTTTTTATCGATAACTGTTAAAGTAGAGTCTGCTGGTACAGAAATTGTAGAAGCAATTGCTATTGGTGATCCACCTGACTTTGTAATAAATACAGATGCATCAGCAGCATTTGTTCCATCAATGTTTGCTACTAAGATATTGTTAATTTTAAACACTTTGTTTGAAGATCCTGCATTAGCAAGAATCTCAGTTGTAAGTGTTGTATCCAACGCAGCTTGTTTTGATTTCGCTGTGATCGTTGCTACGTTTACTAGGTTTGGTGCCGCCATGTTTTATACTCCTTTATTATTAATATTAACCAAAAACTAAAGCCATTGCAATGGCTTTACCTGTTGTTGCGACGTCGCCGAAAGATAAATTTCCAGCTCCATCTGTTTTTAAACCATTTCCTGATGAACCATCAGCAGTAGGTAGATTTAAAGTAAAGCTTGATCCGACAGTTGCCGCAGCTCTTAGGCCAACATACTCACCACCTGTAGCGTCTTCAAATCTCACTTCATTTCTGTTTACTAGATTTACTCCAGACGATTTGCTTAAGATATCATTTACATTTGTACCATCAGCAAAAAGAATTTTAGTTCCTTTGTCTGTTGTAGAAAAAGTTGGACCTGTTCCTGATACAGTTTTAAACTGAACCGTGAAAGCTCCTGTTGTTCCATTCTCAACGATGTAAGTTTTTTCAATTGAATCTGGAATAGTTACAATTTGGTTTCCTGTAATAGTACCTGTTAATTTAATAACTGCATTTCTTGCGTTTGAAATCGTTCCATTAGTCATCACTAAGGCAGTAGTTTGAGCTCCACCTGCAATTGATATTGATTCAAATCCAGCAACTGCTTGTTGTACTAGGTTTAAGTTTGCGTTAGTTTTATCTCCCCATGTTCCAGAGTTTTCCCCTGTTACCATTAGTTCGAGTTTTAAATCTGTCGAATAACTTGATGCCATAATTTATATCCTTTATTAAATACTTAATTTTATTTGCCTTACGCTGCCTTGTCAACTACCGTCCATGTTGGACTCGCTCCAGGGTCAACAACAGCCCATGCATTTATCCCCATTATACCAGCTGTTACTGTTCCTGTCACTCCTGTTGGAGTTGCAGTAATACTTATTCCTGCTAAATAATCACCAATAACTATAGGGCCTAATGCTTGACCTGTTACAGAAACCCTTACATTAGTAAACGCATCTTCGTCACCTAATGCTGTTTGTAATAATCCAGCAGTTGTAACAACAACATTTGCGTCTGCTTTAATTGATTCCTGACCAACACTGATTGCAAGAGTTACTGGTGTAACATCTACTTCTACTGATGGGACAGCTACTTCCTCACCACCTTGTGAAATATCAGTTCCTACACCTTGACCCCATTCTCCTACGCCCCAAATTTGTTCACCCCAACGTGAAGCTGATGCAGTTGTAACAGGAACAATTACTAACTCTCCACCAAATGCACTATTTTGAGCAACGGTTGCTTGAGCTCCTGTAAATTCATATATTGAAGCTTGACCTAGAGTTCCTAACGATCCTGTTGCCGATACTCCAGTTGGTGAAGCTGTTGCTGCACCCGTTTGAACTGTATCTGTTCCAACAAATATTGTGATTCCGTCTCCAACTCCCCAGAAACCTTGACCCCAAGATTCAGTGCCCCATTCATCATTAACAGGACTTGTTACTTCAACTACAACTAACTCACCTGCAAAAGCACTTGTTTGTTGTGCAGCAAGAGTTACTCCTGTGATGTTTGGATCTACCGAAGTTCCTGCAACAGCGTTAGTTAATGCAATGGTTCTACCGATACCTGTTACACTAACATTTGCGTCTGCCGTGTTTGATTCATCTCCTAGTGAAACTGATAATTGTCGACCTGTGACACCGACAGTAGGGTTAGCTAAATCTCCCCAATTGTTTGCACCCCAAGTTAATCCACCCCAACCAATATTAATTTCATTTGTAATAGAAACTGAAGCGAGTGTTAAAGTTAACGCTTGGCCTGTTGCTTCAGCATCAGGTTCAGGATCTGCATTACCTTGAGTGATTGTTAAATTTTGACTTGCAGCGACTACAGCTACATCGATCTGAACACCTTCGTTACCAACCGAAGAAGCTATTGAAAGCGCTGTTGGACTTATGTCTGCATCTGCAGTTGTAGTTACACTTTGAACAGCAGATTGAATTAATTGTGAACCTGCAAGAACATCACCAAATATACCCCAACCATTTTCGCCCCAAGCACTTCCACCCCAACCAGCATTGATTTCACCTGTTACGGATTCGTCTCCTTGAGATATAGTTAATTGGACTCCTGAAGGTTGTCCGAAAGCATCTGTTAGGTTACCCCAAACGTTAAATCCCCACGTTTGTCCACCCCAACCATCAACGTTGAAGGCGTCTTCTGTTCCTATTGATAAAGATATGACGTTGCCACTTGGGGCTACAGAGTTAACATCACTCTGCCATGAGTTCGATCCCCATACATTAGTCCCCCAAGTAGACGCCATTCATAACTCCCTCGATTACGCGATTCTTAAAATAGCTGCTGAGGAAGTAAAGTTTGGAAATTGAATTGTAAAAGTTCCAGAAGTCGCTGTTTTATCTGCTCCGAAGTCCAAAGCACAAACTGCTTTGTTAGCTTCTGTTGAGTTGTAAATAAGCGCTCCTCTAGCAGTTAACGTTACACCTGTAAAAGATAAATCTGCAAAATCTACAATCGCTACTCCACCTGTTGCTAATGAAGTTTGTTGTGATGCTAAAGTTCCACCTTTAGCCGCGTATTGACCTGACGCCGATACTTCACCTGTTGCTGTGTATGCTGCCGTTGCAGCATTGATTGTTGCTGTAGATTTGTATAATGCTAATTTAAAAACGTCACCACCATTTTCTAAGTCGTGAACTCCTTCAAGAATTTCTTTCTTAAAGCTGTTGCAAACTGCTTGTGTTATTGCCATGTTATTTCTCCTTAATTAAATCTTTAATTATTTGGTGAAGGCGAAGGAATTTTGACCCTTGGCACTCCATCCATATACTCGTCTCTACGTCTTCTGCCCATTTGCTCCAACGCAAAACTTTGTATAGCTACATTATACTTGTCTGAATAGATTTTGTACATATCCATCGGGCCTTTTAAGAATTCATAAGCTTGTTGCATAACCGCATAAAATAGTAGGTCAGGCACATTTAAAGATAAGTATGTAGTAGTATTTGTAGATGTAAGAGCATCTGGCGTGTAGATATAGCTCAACTGCACTAGGTATTGTTTATCTGGAGCAGGAGCCATTATCAAAGTTGTTTCTTTCCAATTTGCATAATATTTAGGAAGACCTGTAGCTGATGTGCTGTTGTATTCAAATATGAATGTCGAATCTCTCTTATCTAAAAAATCTTTAGTTGTTGAGTTTGTTGTAGATGTATTATCATAAACCAAGAATGATCTAACGATTATTGATCTTCTAGTCGTAGAGCCTCCAGATGTGCCGGGTGCATTTGGAAGATCGAGGTAAGGTGATCCAGTGTTCAAGTTTGCTGTTGCATACTCTCTTGTGTAATCAGCATCTACTTCTCTAAATATACGAAGCTCAGCATCTCTAATCATGCTTCCAATAATAGAATCTGTTAAAACAGTAGAATCTACCTCTGTATAATCTCTTACCTTTTGTACTAATTCTGCAAACGTCATGATATTGTTATTGTAACACCTCCTGAGCTTACTCGTAACTCTCTTTTCTTATTTTCTTCATTGGCATTTGTAGATGGCTGCATATTATTACTTGTAAATTGACCAGGCCATAATGCAGGATCAAGATCGACTACAACAGGTGCACTTCTCATTGGTCTTGAGTTGTACAAAGCAATAGGATCTGCTCTATGTGGTTTTGGATCTAATTGTGGATGTTTCTTTTCAAATTCTGAAATATGTACTAATGAACCATTCCATTCTTTTACCATTTCTCTATACGGAAATTCTTGTCCTGATCTGTCAGATATTGACTTTGCGAATTTTCCTCTTGCGTATGCCATAATTATCCTTGTGGGTAATAAACATTAGGAGTGATATACACAGAGGTTCTTTGTCCATCTTCTTCTAATGCTCTTTTAAGTTCATCTTCATATAATAGTTTCATTGCCTGTATTCTTTCAGGTGCAATTTTTTGTGCTAGGTAAAAAGCTAATCCAGATACCATACATGGAAAGAATCTAAATGGCATATCAGATGAGTTTGTATAAGCTCCAGCATCTTCAATTCTTGCAAGATAATAATAAAATATATTAGTCACCGCACTCGTATCAGGAGCTAAATATAAACTTATAGTTGGTGTTATTTGTCTATCAACATAATACTGAGAAGGAGTTCCTGCCTGTGTCTTGTTAGGAATCGCAATATACTCAGATCGAGATACTTTTGTTAAAGTTTGTTGATTGCCTCCAGAAACAGTTACAACAGCTTCAAGAACATCATTACAATCACTTGGTGTTGTATATGTTACCTGGTTGTTTACTAAAGTTTCTGTTTTAGATTTGACTTTCCAAAGGTTAATACCTCTGTTACCCCATTCAGAAAAAAGTAAATTTAAACTTCTTCTAGCTGACTTGATGTCATGACCAGAATTTACTCTTACACCACATCTTTCGTAAGCTTCATTAATGACTTCATCAATTGTGATGTTAAAACTTGTAGTTCCTGAACTAGCCATTTCATCCTTACGCTAAGATTGCTTTTTGTAAATGTTTTGGTAGATTTTTTTGACCACCAACTAATTTACCTGTTTTTGCCATCATTGGTTTATTCATTTGTCCACCGCCCATTTTACCTTCAGCTTTTAATTTTTTAGTAGCACCCATAAGACCGCCACCCATTTTTGTATGTACTTTTATTCTTCCATTCTTCATATTATTTTACTCCTTCAAATTTTCCGCCTTTGACAGCAATACCCATGCCACCACAAGCAAGTTCTTTTGGTTTTACTGGTTTAGGTTTTTTCTTACCCTCTTCAGTTGCTTTTTTTAAAGCTTCTAAATATTTTTTGTATTCTGTTGCTTCTTCCATAGTATCTCCTAGTAATCTATCATACCACCATAGTATAATTTAGTAAACGCACCTTTCGATGCAAAAGTCTTAACATTTGTTGGTTTTCCGCCAACTCCTTGAGCTCTACTTCTTTTCCTCACAACGGCACTCCGTCTCTGGGAGTCTGTCATCCTTGCCGCTTTTGCAGCAGGGACGCACTTTGGATACTTCCGTTTCTTGTCCGCTTTGAGTTTTGAACGACCACAGGGTGCGTACGAACCATCTGCTCGTTTGCTTCCAATATCTACCCATTTTTGTGAAAACCATTTTTTAAGTCCTCCCTCTTTCATACCTGCAGGAACACAATTAGGAACCATACGATTCCCTTTTTTCTTCATGCCCTTTTGGACATAACCTTCCCAACAAGTACCTCGTTCACTCATTTTAATAAATCGCCGTAATAATTGACTAAGCTCTCATTGGACATCTTAATGCCTGCTGAGTCATGCTTAATAAATTTACCTTGATAAGCTTTAATTGATTCTAGTGTCTTTGCTTGTTTCTTATGTAATGCAGATGCTTTGTGTAATCCTTTTGCAACTTTACTTATTTTTGCTTCTGCACCTTTATTTGCAGCAGTATATTTTAATTTTCCTTTTTTATCATATTCAGAAATTGGATTTTGAATATCTATTAGTTGTTTTCTTCTTTTGTTTGGATCACCCTCTACAATAGTTTTTTTCTTTTTTGTTTCAGCATGTAAACCTTTATTTGCAGGTTTAGGTCCTTTAAAGTCTTTTCTTTTTACACCTGAAGGATCTTTAATTTTACCTGCACAAATTTTACTAGCATATGCATTAGCATATGCACTTGGATATACTTTGAATTTTCTTTTTGCGGCCGCTTTGCCTCTAGCACATAGTTTTGTCATTGTCTTTTAGCCTTTTTCGGTTGTACAACTTCTTCGATTGTATCACTTTGGGGCTAAACAGTAAATGTCCTAGCGAGAGGATTCTTTTTATTGGATTTTTTAGCGTATATTTTCTTTTTTTGTTTTTTCTTTTCATCTTTAGCACCACGTAATTTGCCATCAATTTGTTGTGTCATTTGTGATCTTGATATCGTCATACTATCTCCTTTGCACTTCCCATTATTGGTTTATATTTAGTTTTTCCTTCTGATTTATAAGCGTGTAAAAATGATGCTCTTGGTGTTCCCTCAATCCAGCTACAATGTATCCAACCGCTGTTTGGTTCACCCGGAGTGTAGAACTCAAGGATGAGCTGGTCTGGTGAAAGATTATTTTTAATCCAATCAAATAGTTCAGCGTTGTCTGTGCCAACACATTCGAAATCCGCCGCCTCAGCTTTTGCATGCTGGCTGTTTACTGAGCTACCGATGGCAGCACAAAGCTCAGGACTTCGATAGCCCGACGTTATCTTTACTCTGCCGAAATGATCACGGACAGGTTGCAAGATATTTTCACATAATGCTTTTAATTTTTCTATTTGTTCTGCATTAGGATTATTGTTTATACCCTTCCTAATTGCAGTATCTGATTTGGTAAGCTCAGACAAAGTGAAATTTCGTGAAAGATTCATAATTACTCCAATATTAGTTTTTTAATAGATAATGATCCATCTATATTTTTTTCAAGTTCGGCCATTGACTTGATGCAAGTATAATTTATGTTATTATTTTTATTAGTTCTCATCGCGATGCGTTTCCCCTTAAGGCAATCTGACATAGATTCTTGTATTCTGTGTTCCTTGATCTCTCCGTTGACAATCATAAGTAAGGCAATAATTAACTCTGTCACAATATCTTACCTTTGTTTTCACCTTTTTTAATAATATATTTTTGTGTACCATGTTTGCCGTGTTCAACAGACTTTTTTAAATTCTTAATAAAGTTCATTTGTTTAGCTTTCTTTTCCATGTCAGAAATATATTGCACAACTTGTCTAGTAATTCTTTGATCCATTTTCTCTAACCTTATCTTTTAATTTTTCAATATCTTCCAATGCTTTATCTAACTGTTCTCTTAAAAATTCTATATTAACTTTATTAGTCATATTCATTTCTTGAGTTTCTTCCATTTTCTCTACAGTCTTATAAAGATCCTCTATCAAAAAATGTTGTTCTTGATCCGTAGGGACTTGCTCACTTTTTTTAAGCAAATCATTTGTAAATAATTCTCTTGATGTCTCTAACGATACCAACCTCGCCGTCAGCTCTGTGTAACCGAGCACGCCCATTCCAACAAGAATTATAAGGCTAGCAACCGTTTTCATCGGCATCTGTACTGCAGCCGACTCCGATATATTTAAAGGTTTTTTACTCATCTTTCTTTTTATGATACATCTCGTAAAACATATTGTCACTATCCTCGGTTACAAATTCCGAATCTTCTGCATCCCAATAAGTATTTTGGACTTTATAGTCAGGCCAGCTGTTATCAGTAGTATAGCTATTAATGTGCCACAAAAGGCGATTATTAGGCTGAGCTGCATAATTGCCGTTATCAAGCTCCAATATATGTGCACACTTATGTTCTTGAGGAATTTCAGAGTGTTCAGTATCCAATATGTTAACGTCTGGATGTGCCCAATCAATCGTAAATAAATATTTACCATGGTAAAATTTTTTATCTAAACCTAGGTATTTGCCCTTTACACCATCCAGCCAATCAAAACAAGTAACACTAGGCCAATAACTAAAACAGTTCCACAGTTCCAGTTCATGTACTTGCATATTCGGCACGTTGGATCTATCAAAAGCTTTTTGATAAAACGCTGATATAGGGAGACGCCAGTAACACGCACCGTTTGGTAACATGATATTAAATAAGAGCGCACGCCCTGATATTGATGTAAGACCGAAGATAACACAGTCTTCACTTTCTCCGTGATGTTTTTTAAGATCATAAAGAT
>VMHT01026975.1_pt1 | contig 68828 bp, 73 predicted proteins | sample 4693611 | NCBI WGS metagenome assembly VMHT01 (sample SAMN12280063, study PRJNA550983) | marine metagenome | isolation source: seawater sampled from same location over 5 years 0.02-0.2 micron viral filtrate | place: USA: collected off the coast of southern California halfway between the port... ...
CCAGATTAGAATGTACATACTGAATGTACACACTATGTACATTCTCGTCGCAATAAAAAGCCCAGCATTAACTGGGCTCGCACTCACTCACTCGCAGTTATACACAGTTTTCACTATATACTCACCATGCGGGGCTTTATCGCTTATACCAACTTATCCTGAAAGGCTCTCGATACAATTCCTTCAAAAATAATATCAATGGCCGACTTTCCATTCTCACCGACTTCGCCCATTTCTTTCAATCGGTCTATTTCTGCTTTAACTGTTGCTGCAGGATAATAGTGCGCTAATAAATATCGGCCTTTTGCACCACCGAAACGTTCGGTCATGCGTCGCTTCAGGATTTTATCATCCCCTGATGTACCAAGCCCCCAAAGCCCAACCGGACCATAAGGGAATCGCACAAACTGACTAAACTGACCTTTGTTCGTACTCATCCAGTGCAGCATAGCTGAACCACCTCTACCTGGCCCATGCGTTCTGTGCATTAACACGTCTTTTTCCGACTCGCTCAGGTTGATGGCATCATCAATATGTTTAAGCTCTTTTTCCGGCGGCCTACCAAGGAAAAAGATGTTAGTGCATGCCGAGAGTAGATGCTTGAAGTGTTCGACGAATTGGCTTATCAAAGTGACAGCGACTTTGCTTTTGGGGCCCTCTAACAAATACTGCTCAACCATAGCCAACGCTTCCGGCGATTCTGCCGGCCGGTGGAATTCATCCATTTGAATTACTTTTAAATCCTCAGCAATTTCTGAGATGCGCTCATGCTGATACTCCTGATACTTTGTGTCGAAGTATTGCACCTGGTTAGTATTTAAAAAGAAGTCATTGGCGGCGGCATACGCTGCAATTGCATACATGATACTGGTCTTCTTCGCCGCCATTCCACCGCCTTTTTCAGTAACGTTTGTCAGGTCAACTGAGATTATTCTAGCGCCAGCTAAGTCCATTTCAGTGTGACCGGCAAGACATGGGTACTGACGTAACGCCCCGCGTATTTTTGAGCCTAAACGAGCAATCAAGTCACCAAACGTGGACGCTTCGCCGTACTCTCTAACCAACTTGTTGTTTTGCGAAATGATAACCGGCAACTCTTTCAAGGTCGGGACATAGTAGCTTTGAGCTATCTCAGCCTCCCGGTAGAGCTCCCTGTCAAACAGTTGATCTCTGATCTGAAGAAGTGGCGTCTCATTGTTAATGACATTAATTTCGTGTTTTTCAATAATTGCATCGAGCTTCGGGTGAGCGCCCTGGATGTAGACCCTATTACCAGTTTCAGACTCCACATACTCATACGCCGCATCAATGGCCAGAGCAACCAAGTCTGACATGCCCTCTTTAGCTTCCTCCCCCGGCTCGCTAATTAGCAGCATGATAAAGCGCTGTATCTGGCCGCGTTCCATTGGCAGTGGACGCGATGCACCAAGCTGCAGATCGAAAATGTTTTTTGTATGCTCTTCGGTGTTTTCCATCTTGACGTTCTTCACTAGGTGCTTTTCATCATCAGGAAGACCGTCTCTTAGAATGTCGATGGCCCCGGAGGTTGAGTCACCAATATCAAAGGCGGCGAAGCGCGGGAATCGCTGAAGACCACTTTGTGTGGCAAGGCTCACTAAAATGGAGTTGGCTAATACCGACTTACCCATACGAGGTTTAGCGACAATTGCTGTGGCAGCGGACTCTTGTTGTGCGCTTGCAGGCTGAAACGGCATAAGCTGACCATCTTCGGAGCAGAATAACACGCTCCCTGAACTCCACTGCGACGTTGGCTTATACAGTGGTGAGATAAACGCTGCTTCATCAACAAATGGTAAGCCAGCCTCAACCGGACTTTTCGGTGATGCGCCAATAGCTGAGCTGATGTAGGTTTCTTTCGGATCGGCGGTATCGAGTGCTAAAGATGCACTCCCCCATTCTGCAAAAGCCGCGATCAGCTGTTGACGGTTTCTTTTAAGCTGACTCATAGACGGTGCTGAGGTGACGACATGCATTTGTAGCTTAAGGCGTGTGCCACTTTTATCTTTCAGCTTATCAAACGCTTCTTTTATATAAGCGTTTCTGTCACTCGCAAATGGAATAAAGCTACTGACAATGGAATTAATCGCATGTCTGAACGGCTTACCCGTATTCATTAGTAGGCTAAGGCGGTACTCAACCCCTTTAGGGATTGCTTTTTTAAGCTCACTCATAGGTTTAAACTTCTTCGGGAAGAAGTCTACATACATAGAATAGTAGTAGTTACTCCCTACTTGATATACCGACGGGTTTTCAATTGAGGGATAGTGAGCCAACTTTGTTAGTTGTCTGTCTAACTTAGGGAATAAAATATCATCCTGCAGTTCATCTGTGCTATTCCCATCTTGTGCTCTTGGCGTGTATTCATCGCCGAGTAATGTGATAGGGCAATTTTCAGGTGTCACTTCCGGCTCTATCTGACTTTTCATCTTAATTGCCGCGTCGCGACTGGAGAGCAGCTCAAAGCTTGCTCCCATCCCATCAAAAGTATTGCTAAGAAGCTGCGTTAACCCTTGGTGCTTATCAAATAAGTCCGTTTTGAAATGCTCAGTTTTTACCGAATCCTGCTGGGGTGGCTTCACTTTTCTGTTACTCAGGTGCTCAGATACTTCTCGCTCATGGTCTTTTTGTATTTGCGTAAGCTCTGTAGGATTAAAGCTCGTAATATGCGTCCATGCAGCGACAAACACCTTGTCGTAGGAAACAAAGTTTTTTAATTCGTCTCTGTTAGAGTCGAATACATCGTCAATCTCAAGGCGGAAACGCTTTGCTGTGGCCCGAGAATTTTTTAGAGCGTCATCGATTTGCTTCTCAGTGAGGTTGTCATCCACATGATTGACAATTTGCAGTGTATAACCGCCTCCAGAGAATAAGTTATCTAAGGTGTCTTCAAGCTTATCGAGGGCGGTACTCATTTCCTCCGCTCCGGGAATATTATCAAGTCCTCGGTATTCAAATACGCTCAGCAACGAGCCTGATTTAGTCATTAATACCGACTTAGCAACCGCTGTTTCAATGTCCACAAAGTTAAATGCATGTTGCTTTAAGCTTCGGTTAACTGACTTTTTTATTGCCGACAATATCAGACCTGGCTTACCCATAACTTGTTAATCCTCTTCTGATTTCAGGTTGATTTCGTTAGATTTCACCTGATCAATTAATAGTGTCAGTGCCTCACCACGCTCCTCTGGGGGCATTCTTATAATTTCATCAACAAGCTTTATACCCACAGCACCACCAAAATGCCGCAGCTCAATCTGAGCTTTGCAAAGCACTAGGAGTTCCTTCGGTAACTTACTGCTGTATTGGCGGTCTGTATGGCTCAAGCTCTTTTTCCTGTTCTTTTATTTCTGCAGCTGTCATCTTGTGCTCGGCTACAACTTCCTGGCCATCACCTCGTATCGCGATAAGCCCTCGTTCATATCCAAGCTCTAACAGCGAACTAATTTGCTCTTGTGGGACCGATGCGCTGACAAGGTTGTTGCCATAGGCATTCACATCGAAACCCCGCTCAATTACCGCCGCTGCTGCGTCCATACAGGCAATCCTATCGACGGCTTTCAAATACGTAGCGGCCGGCGTGTAGTAAACCGCATTATCCGAGGCTACAATTTTTTCCGATGTTAGCGCCTTCCATATCTCAGTCAGTGACAACCCTAATGACATACTTATCAACTCTTCCATGTCAGGCTTTTCAATGCCGTACCGCGCTAAAGCATCATAAGCTGTTGTTAGTCCCTCACTTAAAAATGCATCTATTATTTTTATAGGCGTTATCCGACCAAGCTCTATAGCTTCAAGCAATGTGACCCATTGGCCACCGGGATTACTCAAGCGAAATACGGTCAGTGTGTCATTGTCTTTACGGTTTACCAGAGCCACCTTCAAAAAACCGGCTTTTTCAGATGCTATGCGAACTAACTCAGCATCGAGCTGAGGACCTTTTAGCTCAAATAATTGACTGTACTTTTCATCGGTTCGATTGATGTTTGTCCATGGGCCGGCTGGAATGGACTGGCTCAGTATATGGTGAGCATAAGGCGCTTTAGGGTAACTGAGCGTTACCACCCGAGAAGATGCTTCAACCTTTCTTCCCGGAACGGTTACGGACAGGGTATAACAGTCATTCACAACATCTAAAAAGCTGGGCGATAACGCACTGTCCTGTCCGAGTCTAACCTGACTTAAAATGCCGCTTACAAGCGTGCTGTTATCTTCTAAGTTAAGTTGCGGAAAGGCATTCATCGCATTCGTTATGACGTAGTTGTAAATCTCCTGCAATCGTCTTAACTGTCTCGCTTTTTCCTCTTCAGACTGGCTGCCTGAAACCATCATTTCCCGACGCACAGATTCATAAGGCGTAGACAAGTATTGAGCCGATTTAAGGTAAGGTACATTCGCAATTTTTGCGGCACTTAACGCTGCTTTATTTACATTGCTTATCCAGATGGTGTCACTTGGTATATCAGCCCAGCTTTCTATCTCATTCCAGGTTTTACCGTTGAACAGTAGCACCGAGGATAACTGGGGTTCATCCGGCTCACTAAAGTGCGCAATACCTAATCGCATTATTCGCCTACCACTTCCATTTTAGGGATGTCGTCTTTGTATTTTCCGTACACTTCACTTTGCCAATAACTCAAGAATACGGGGTAGTCCTTATCGTTGGGTAGGTACCGCAAGTCATGGCAGATTGCCTTGCGTTTTTCGTAATATTTTTCGCCTAAGCTTGCAAGTACGCTCGCCGCGACCGGTAGCTTTGAGGTGCCTTTGCCAAAACGATATTCCACGCCGTAGGTTAATTGCTGCAGCTTGTTCCATACGGTTGATATTGCCGTACTGGGGAAATCATCGCCGACATGGTATTGAGTGGCCCAGGCCACTTGCATGGCAATATTGATTTGCTCTTGAGTGAAGTCATTTGTTGCGATAATACGGCCTCTTGGGCGCTCTCTGGCTGCTTCATCCAGGTTAAGCACGTCATAACAGATAGGACAACAAAGCACCCAAGATTGGCTTTGCTCGTCTGCGACGGGCTTTAACGAGCGCATAGCTTCAAAGCCACAGTAGAAGCACTCTCCGTTCTGTTTCTGATAAAGTGCTTTTATTGTGTCTTTTGTGGGGTCCGGTAAGTCAACTTTACCGGAGACACTAACAATCAATTTCGATTCCGACATAATGACCTCGTTTGAGTTAAGAGGCGCCACTTTACGGCGCCTCTACCGTCTGATTGGGGTAATGGGATTAGTTGCCTAATCCCCAGTCGGTATCCTGAGTTGCTGGCGCTTCTTCGCCTGTAACACCCAGAATCCCTTGACCAAGCGCCAAGATAAACGGAATAGCAGTGGCTAAGATGCCCACAATCATGTTAAACCAAACGCCACTTTTCTTATCGTCCGGCATTTGTTCTTTATTGATTTTGCGAATACCAATGACGCCAAGTACTAAGAAGACGACGCCGGCAGCAAACACTAAAATCAGGATTGTCTGAACAAATGCACCGCCCTGTTCGGAGGCCTGTTCTTTTAGGTCGCTCATACCGCCATCCTGAGCGTATAAAGGCGATACTAACAGCGTCGAAATCATCGTAACGAACGCAAATGTTGACCAGTGATTAATGAATTTAAACATACGGTTTTCCTCTATCAGTTTTGTATTGTGTTGTAACTAAGTTCGTTTGATGCGCTTTCGCGCATGTCTGTCATGTAAAATTAAATAACCTCCCTTTACTTCAATCCCTAACTTTAAATACCTTGGTTGCCACTAATTAATTCCGCAGCGGGCGATAGCATTGGAACAATGCCGGCCATTAGCTCTGCTGTCAGAACGGGTCGTAGCAAAGCCGCTGATACAAGCAGCAAAACAAAGAACTTTCCAGCCGTAAATGGCTTCCCCGACTGTTGATCGCCAAATTTTCGCATCGACATCGTGGCATAAATCAACATGATAAGCCCGACGGTCTGGAAGAACGTGATAACTAGCAACCTGTATAAATCAGCACCGGCACCTGCTGATGGCGTTGTATAGGAAAAAGGATTACTTTCTCCCCATGCGCCCATGTTAGTGTCCGGGAATAATACGCCTGCTGAAAATCCCGCCATCCACGGTATTGCCGTCAGTAATATGCCGACGGCATACGTTTTAACAACATCGCCAGTATTGACCTGCCGCCCAAACCAACTTGATGAGTTCATTGGTCGCGCAGCGGCCGGAATTAAAATCGTAGCCAACGCGACGAAGGTAACACCCGCAGCGTAGGCAAATAGAACAGCTAAATCCCCAAGGGCATGTAGCTGCTCTATAAAATGAATGGCTTGCTGTTCGTTATTTTCCATGCGCTATAACTCGCAAACTCCGCCTACCGGCTCAATTTTTTCAGATCCGGCGACAATACAGCCCAGTGCGGTAATCTTTTGAACTTCACCATAACCTCTTAATGATTCGCCAACCTGCAAGGAGAACTCTTCCCCATTACCTACTTTTCTTAAAAACGCAAAACCATCGGTTACAGAAATGATTTCAATGTCGCTCCCAGTCACTCTGGCCTGTGTCTGTTGTTGAGCTTGCTCTGTGCGCGATTGTGTCGTCTTTATGTCAGCTACCGAGCTGCTGATACTATCAATCTCTGCCTGCAATCGGCTGGTTTGCTGTTGAACCGCTTGTATTTTCTCACCAGAGAGACGGCTTAATCGCTCAATTTCACCCTCAAGTTTGTTTTGCCCTTGGCTTAATTGAGTAATTGCGCGACTTAACTCGCCGGGAACCCCTCCTGAGCCAGCACCGCTCATTTGCATTTCGTTTACCTGCTTCTGCAGTGCGTTGAGCTGTTGTGCTTGCTTAGAAAATAGTTCTTCGATGGCATCAAGTTGTGATTTGCCATTTAGGCTATTTGAGTCACTTTCAGCCGGAGCATCGTTACTTTTTTGCGTAGCCGGCTCATTGTTAGCATCAGGCTTTGACGAATTAGTTCCACCTTGCTTGCCCTGCATTAATTGCGCTTCTGGCGTCATTTCAGCCTGGCGCTTTTCCGCACCTGGTTTAACAACGAAATAGTAAACCGCAACAGCGGCAATAATTAGAACGAGAAGCACGGCAACGCCAATTTGAACATAGTTAAGCCCGGCAACCGTTTTTGAGGGCTTTTTTGCCTTCTTCTTCGGTTGTTTGGCTGGCTTGCTTTTTGCCTTTGAAGGCGCTTTTTCGGCAGCACCGTCTTCTGGCTCAGGGTTCTCTCTGTCAGTTTGTTCTACGTTATTTTCTTCAGCTTCTGCAGCGTCTTCCGCTTTCTCTTCAGGCGGCTTATCGCCCCATGACCCATCTTCTGTCATTAGCTTGTCAGTCATGCTGATTCTCCACTATTGTTCTTTTTTAATAACGTAAGGCTCTGGCATCCACGATATTGCTTGAGGCGATGTGACCGCCAAGACGACTCGATGGTTCGCTTTAACCTTTACTTGAGGTTCAATCTTGCTCGCTTCTTCTGAAATCATTCGGCTGACTTCTGCGCCACCTGCAGCGCCTGCCGCTATAGCAATCTCTTCTTTTGAATAATCTACACTTTGAGTCGCAAAACCATCCTGGTTGACGGTTGAGCTTTGCTGCTGGCTTATCAGGTTCGATGTGGTGTTTAACACCGCGCTAGCCGTTGCCGCACCAAACCGCGCTAGATAACGCATATTTGTTTCTGTCGAGAAAGCAGGCTCTAAATTAACGTCAGGGTTTAGAGCTATTGCTTTAAAGTCCGACGTATTGCGTTCATGCGTAATATTCTTAGCAGACAGAACAACCTCTCCTTCTACGCGCTCAGGTACCAAGCCAACGATTGCGCCTTTTAATGGGCCTTGCGATATTTCCACTTCCACCCAGTTTGTCGTATCCGTGTTAATTGCCGTTGTTGTATAACCGACAAATCGATCTCCCGGCAGCACACCTGGTTGTACGGCAGCTTCCTCACTGGCCACGTTATTCGACGAGTTGTGCGACGCTGTTTGAGGTAATACCGCTTGTTGCCGCTGATCCGTTTGCTGGGCGTCGTTTTCATTTTCAGTGTGGTCGTTCGTGACGCTGCTGGGCGCCACAGCAAACTGGTTTTTTATCAGTTTTTCCAGCGCATTTACTTTATTGTTTACCAGTGCACGTCTTTGCTCCAGTGTTAACCTGGAGGCTCGACGGTTTGAATCATTGCTTTGACCATTGGGACCGGCAGTGCTGCGATTTTCTGGCTGCCCCTGCATTGTGGCCCCGCTACTCTCTTGTTCAGCTTTAGCTTTTACTGCTAACGCTTGATAATTTGGACGTCCGTTACTCTTTGAAGTCTCTCTACTTGCTTGCCCTGCAGTTTGAGAGTATGAGTTGTTTCCTGCTCCTGGTTGATAAGATGTTTGCTGACCCTCGTTAGATGATCCGCCTTCTGGCACTTCTTGCCATTGGTACATGCTGACGTCTGACATATAACTATCATCAGGCGTGTTCTCGGCTTGCTCTCTCTTTTTCTTTTCTGCTTTTCTCAGTTGATTCAAATACCCTTTATCCTGGATCGTTGACATAGTTTCAGTCCGATCAACCTCAGCTTTCTCTAACTTTGCTGTTCCAGCGTTTTTGAGGTCAGCGCTTGCGGCCTCCTGCTTTTTGCTACCTGAAGAGCCCCCGCCAAAGAGAGACCAGATAAGTAGCGCAAAGACTGCCGCTGCAATAGCGACAAAAATAATAAAGTTCTTTTTAGCTTTAGGAGATACTCTTGGTTGCTTCTTTTTTTGACTCATTATTCATTCATCCCCGCGATTGCGCTTTCTGAGATACTGACCAATTTGGGTGAGCCGTTATGAATAAACGCCATGGTAGAGACGGGGTTTGCAATTGAATAAACCCGCCAGTCATCATTCCCATAAAGCGGCTCAGACTCTGCTGAAGGTACTGTTATCCGCATTTGTGTTTTAACGATCAGCTTTTCTTTGTAGCGCCATATATCAATCGCTGGACCAGACTGAACTGGCACCGTGACTGCAGCTTCGGGCGGCGTGCCATCGAGAAACAGGTTTAACTCTCTGTTAATCGATGCGTGAACGGTATCGTTACTCTGTGCGGCTTGCTCGTAGCGCTGAACAGACGCTGGCGCTAACCCCGAATCCAAGACATAGGTTTTAATGACGTCAATAAACTCTGTCGGTGGACGTAAGTTCACCACTGTTAATGTTGATTGCCCTTCGAGTAGAAACGACAGGTTAGAGAACGAATTGGGCTCTTTAACCGTCACCTGCAAGATGTGTTCGTCAATTTTCTCAGTGCCGAAAGCGTCACCGTTACCAACGGAGTCTTTTTCAATCGGCCATGGTTGACCGCCGGCATCTTTAAATACGATATTAGTCACAAAACCAACACCCGCATGAAGCGTCGGAATCTTACTGCCAGGTGCATTACTTATTACTTCAGTGCTGATTTTTGTCTCGGCATTTGGATAGCGATTGCGCGATGCTCGCTGGGTCTTGTTAAAGTTAGCTAAAGCGCGATTGATTTCGTCTTCTGTGAGTGGGGCTGTATTACTGTCAATCGCGTTATTTATTTCTTCCTGGACGTCTTCTGGAAGTTTACTCGGCGCCTGTTGAGCGAGCGCAGCAGAAGAGAGCGACAAAGCAGCCGCTAACGGGACAAGATGCTTAACTACTTTAATTATCATAAGACCACCCTTGTGATCGCAATGGCTTTCTCATAATTGAATGGGTCCTGACGGGCAACGACTAAATCCATATCAATCTTTGTTCTCAAAACTCGTTCCTTTGCATTTAGTAAGGTGCCTTTAACTGTGTACCGCCAATAAAGACGGCCTTTAATCACTTTTTTGTGAGTCATTTCCACCGTTTCTGGTTTAAATTCAAGAATGGAGCCATCTTCAACAAGGCTCATGTAGCCTGAGCTTTCCAGAGTCTGTCCCCACTCGGAAATTTGACTTGGAGGAAGACACCTCGACGCAAACTCCATGAAGTGCTTTCGATACAGAGACGGCGACATGGACAGGGCTTTTTGGCTGCACTTGGCCACCCAATCTGTTACTTCTTCATCTGTAAGGTGCTGAACATCGCCCCGTATCACCTTTATTGGTGTACCGTCATTATTCACCGGAATGTATTGGTTTACGGTGTAGTTCGCTTCATTGGACGAGCCAATTCCAATGAGGCTTAAAAGCATAATGAACAGCAGACTGTGAATTAGACGTATCTGCATCGTGATTAAGCGTGAATAGGTTAGATTACGCCTAAATATGGTTGCAGCTAATCGCGTGTATAAACTTTTCATTATCGCTTACCTAGCCGGCTCAACTTTCATGTTCGCAATAGCTATACCGGCTTTGTATTCGTATTGCTTTGCATGAACCAGCTGGATAGTGAATATCCGCTTTAGCTCTGTTGGTTGAGCGCCAGCACTTTCGATATAGATGGAGACAGGCACGGAAACCAGCCAGTGTTGCATACCAAGTGATTCAGAATAGCTCCCTTTAGGATTCTCAATAACAGGCAGCCCTGTCGGTATTGCTTTCATAGAGCGGTACCCTTCAGCTAATGGTTCGAACCACGGTGATTGGTAAACGCTGTCAACATAAGCTTGGTGATATTTGTCCGCCAGGAACAGAGCTCTATTCTCCTGCTCTATGACCCGCTCATAATTGAGGCTGTTAAAGTCCAATAGCTCGATAACAGAGCGGGTTGCTATTTGCGTCAGGACGCTGGCTGATGCTGGCGGCTGATTAAATGCATTAATCAATGTTAACTGCCCGTTTTTATCGACCGTATAAATTTTGGGAGGTTGAGCGGGCTTTGAGGCGACCCAAATTAATGCAAACACACAGATGGCAGTTAAGATCAGCACACCAAAGGTTAAGAAATTAACCTTCTTAAATGCTGCTTCGGATGCGTTATCTGTCATCTGCTCTAAAAGCTCAGGAGTCACTTCAACCGGCTGCACACCGCTTCCCTCTTGCTTTTTCGCTTTATCTTTACTTTTAAACATTCACTGCTCAGCCACGATAAAAAATAATTTTCATATACTATAAACGATAACCGATTGACGCATCAACTTTCTTTTATCCTTATTTTAAGCTGCTTATACGTGTTTTCTTGAATGAATACCTGACTTCTATTAGTATCGTGTAGAAACCATTGCAAAATATATCTGAGGTCACATCATGGCAACAAAAAAGTGGATCGATTTATTAGATGCGGACGGCAACAGGGTTGCCACCTTGACACCGCTCTACCGAGAAAAGTTAAACAAAATGGTCATTTATCTAACTCATTTCGGAACTTTTTCAGCTGAGCAGGTTTCTGCACTGAAAGCTCTCGACTTCCGGGGAATAAAAAAACAATCTCAAGCCGGGCATAAAATTCTCGCAACCGATACATTCTCGCCAGACCCAACGCCCGGTGAAGTAAATAAAAAAATAGGCTTCCCTGCAGATAAACTTCAGTTACTAAAAGAGGCCTACCCAGGCTTAGCCACTGTCGATATGGATTATGAATCAGAAATCATGAATTTCGACCATGGCTCTCCTAATATTCAGCAGCAAACCACTGACACTGCCACCGATGAAGATCGTCCCAATGATAATCCTGAAAAAAGTATTGCGGCGGCCGAAACCAATGACCTGCAATATCTTGGGCTTAACAAAGAATCACAACGAGTATTTTCAGCAAATGGCGGGGTTCGCTACGTTGAGAATAATGACGGTGAATTGAAAGACCCCAAAGACAGTAGTTACGATTTATCGGAACTTAATCATGATTCATTACTTGGCATGATTGAAGATTTTCGCACTAACATTACTTTTGATAAAAATGCTGTAGAGCGTTATATCAGTGCGCTATCTCTTGAAGATGATCCAACTGAATTTGAAAATACCGCTAGATATGAGTCGAGACGCCGAAAAGCAGAGCAATTAGTGCAGGATGTTTTGTCAGGCGCCATCCATGCAGAACTGATCGGCAAGGACATTACAAACATCAATGAAATTGATTCTGTTGACAAACTCTTTGGGCGACTGCCCATTGTCTCAACAGAGACAATGCACCCAATCACCGCCGCCGGCACCTTCCAGTTTTTAGGTGCGAAGAAACCATTAAGTGAAAGCTCTTTATTGGTATCAGGAGACACCACCGGCGCAGTGACATACACGGCCTTGTCAATGGGCGCCGGAACATTGCGTGTTAATACAGCCACAGAAATACCCGATGAGCGCTTAAGAAACAGCAATGATATTCTTTGGTCCAGTATCGATACAAATTCGCAAGCACTGGATGCCGACTCGACCAGCAGCTTGCTGGCGTCATATTCAAAGCATGCGCTATCAACTCCTACTGTTAAAAATGATTTCTCTTATGAATACAGCCATGAAATCGAAGCCGTCAATGCTCTTAACGGACTCAACGATGAAGGCGTTGCAGTTATTCAGTTTCCAACAACGACGCTTACAAGAGATCGTCAATTTATTAACCATTTAAACAGCATGTTTGTGGTTGATGGCGTTGCCAGGCTCGATGCCCGAGCATTTAACACCAATGACGGACATCTGCTCGTTACAATTAACGGGAAACGCCCGGTGCGTGATGCTTCATTAAGTTATGACCAGTCGTACATGAATCACGACTCTCCGTATGAGGCCTTTGAATGGTTACGCATGAAAGGTGGCGCATTAAAAGACCTTACGCATTTAGCGGAAGAATCTGAAAGCCTGTTAATTCACCCGGATAGAGAATCCCTATCTTCCATTGCGAACGAAATTTCTACTCAAAACAAAGCGGCTTCGATTAATCCTTTGCAGGTATCTTATGCGCCATTATCGCGCCCTGCTTCCGATGACTACCCGATATGTGTGCCAAGCTCTTTGCAGCGAGCGACTTACATCGCTCAGGCAAAACTAACCAAGCGCCTGCGTGAGAACAACTACGATAATGTAGTGTCTTACCTGGCGGATAAGCTTGAGTACGAAGAGACGTTCTTAAATAACGATGCAGTCTTTGCGCCGCATCAGCTCGATCAGCTAGCACACCAAATTATGCTGTACGAAGAAGAAGGGCGAGCCATGATTATCGGCTCGGGTACCGGGACCGGCAAAACTCGATTAATTGCTGCATCGATACGGTATCACCTACTTAATGATGCGCCTGTTTACGTGCAAGGACAAAACACCGAGTTTTTCCAAAAGGTTATCGATGAGCTGGAAGTGATTCAGTCTCTTGATTTGGTTAAACCCTTCATTCTGAACCACAACGAAAAGATTTTTGACAACGAAGGCAACGTTTTAGCTTATGGCCACAATAGCAACACTGCAGCCATAGCAGCTGACAAAGGCGTTCCTGATGCGAACGTTATTTTCGCGACCGTATATCAAACAAACCGTGGGTACCCTAACCGTAAAAAAGATGAATCCTTTGAAGAATACGATGAGCGATGCGCCAGCCATAAGCATGGGATGATCCACCGCTTCTTCGATATGGAAGCGCCTGCTATTATAATTGATGAATCACACACCTCTGGTGGTGAGTCTAAGTCCTTCGAGGAAACGACAAAGTTGGTCAACAAATCGCGCTGTCCATTGTTCTTGTCGGGCACATCAATTCCTGGGCTTCATGCTATTAACCTGTATAAACGCGCCTTCCCAAGAGAAATGGATACAGCTCAGTTAGAGTTATCCATCCGCAAAGGCGGACTACCAATGTCGGAGGCTATCATTACCGCATTAGCCGAAGATGGCGCCTATATACGTACAGAGCTGCCTGATGAAAAGGTCTTTACTTTAGCCGACCCGTCTCCGGAGATTCAGCAAAGTAACTTAGATTCTGCGGATAACATGGCGGTTGTTTTTGATTACTACACTACGCTTACGGGCGAGTCTCAACAGGCGCTGACAGAGTTAGTTGAAAGCGAGAACCACGACCTTGCGCAGACCGACAAGGATCACAGAGAGCGCTCACCGTCTGAGCTCGGGTTTAGCTCTATGCACTTTGGCTCTAAAGTTGGGCACTTAATCAGTTCACAAATACTGATTTACAATACGCTCCATACTCCCGATTTAATTGAAAAAGAAATTAAAGACGGCCGCAAAGTTGTTGTTCCAATGCAGCACAGTGGCGAGCAGCTGCTTTATCGCATGATGGAGAAAAATGGACGTTCGGCAAGCGGCGAAGTAAAACTACCAACTCTAAGAGATATGTGCCTTGAACTACTTGAAGACGTGCATAAGGTTGATCGTCGTGTTGGCAAGAAAATCATTAAAGTTGATTTGCTGGAGCAAATGCCTGCTGCAAAACGCGCTAAATACGAAGAAATGCGCGACAAAGCGGTAGATTTCATCAATACGAAAATTCCAGAAATCCCTTTCAGCCCTCTGGATACGATGCGAGAAGCCCTCCAGGAGCGCGGCATCACATCTACAGAAATCTCAGGGCGCGATTTTGAAGTCCAGGGGATAGATCGTGACAGCAATATAGGCAAAATGGTCAAGGCTAGTCACAAAGCGGGCGATGCGATTAAAGACTTTCATGATGGTAAATCGGATGTCATCTTTATGACCTCCGCCGGATCCACTGGCCATGATATGCATGCCCGTAAAGACACCCCCGATAATCGTCCGGTCACAATGATTTTAGGTGAGCTCGACAACTGGGCGGTTAACATTTTGCAAACCGCTGGCCGTGTAGATCGCTTAAATCAGGTTGAACCCCCTCGCTACTTTGTGGCGAACCCTGGACTTCCGGCGTTTACACGGATGATGGAAAATGCGATTAAGAATGTTGCCTTTGTTAGTAGCTCTACTACCGCCAACGCTCAAAACAACATGCTTAAATCGCCGCACGACGGTGAAGCTTGTATTTTAAGTGACGCTGGCATGAGAGCGGTTGTTCAATACCTGACTTTCAATCCTGATCTTGCTAACCGCTTGTATATGGAAAAAGAGATTGAGCCGTTCGTTGGTGACACAGACGCAGAGGTGACATACAACTCACAAGTGAACATTTCTCATAAGTTTCTGTCGCGCATGATGATGCTCCCGCCTAAAGAGGCGTTGGATATTATCAACGATGTATCTAAAGAAGCTGACGCCATTTTAAAAGAGCAACGTGCCTTGGGCATTGATAACTCAGGCGGTGTTCAGTTCCTTGATGTAAAAGGCACCATCACACAGAAAACCGTAGTGCAGGCATCCACAGACCCGGATAATTCCGACCACCCTCTTCTTGGTGATGTGGTTGGCTATACCGTTCAATACAAGCGGCAAGAGAAGCCCATGTCATCGGATGATGTCATGGCGCTCATTGATGTCGGTAACGAACGAATGGCCAATGACGCTTATTACGAAGGTAAAGGCATGGACAAGGCAGAGTCTATGTTGAACGAGAACTACCATAAAATGATGTTCTCAGTGCTTCCTGATCGAATTCGCAGCCAGTTAACTGCAGAAGGTTTAGCTTCTGACAAAAAAGCGATTGAAGAAGAGACCTACAGCTTTTTGAAGTCTATGGAAGACAAAGGGCGCACGTCTCTTGCAGGTTATATGCATGATGCTTTCTCGTGGATACAAGATAATATCAGCTCACTGTATCCGGGCGGAGTTATCTCTTACACACCTAATATGAGCATACATTCTCAAAACGGTGTCATCGTTGGCGTCAGCCACCCACGACCAGGACAAGAGCATAACTTGCAGCAATGGTCGCTGGATATTGCAGTACCTGGCGAATCACAACCCAAGCAGGTATCACTGCTTGATGTTTATAAAAGCAGAAGTGGCGGCGTCTTTGATGTTGAGCTTTTCTCGGATTCACACTTAATGGCCGTAGAATTCGATGATGAAGTCACACAAACTTCGACACACGAAATGATAGTGGTGTCCGGAAACTTACCTAAAGCAGCTGTCATGCTGCAGAATAAAACCGGCATCATGTCGATTAACTTCACCGATGACCAGGGTAAGGTCAGACGCGGCTTCTTACTGCCTGAGAAAATGCAGCTCAAAGACTTGAAGAAGTTAGAGCAACCAATGCCTAATCTACAAGTGGCCGAAGACTATTTGAGGGACAACCCAACTCACTCATTATCAAGCAGCCCGAAACCTAAAAACAATGAAGACATTACTTTAGCGCGTAATGATAGCACTTCTTTCGTGTTGCAAGTTCCTCGCAATAAACGTCATGGCGGCGTTTATCATGATACAAAGATAACGGTGAAGGATCCCATTTCAGGTGACAGCTACCAATCAACTCAGCTTGAAGAAATAACAGGCAATCCATGGAAGCAAACACGCCACTTCAAGTCACTGGTTGTTCCGGATGAGTCACTAACGGATGTGCTGGAGTTCATTCAGAGTAAACTTTCAAGCAGTGCCAACGAGCTACTGTATGGCGGCGCTTACTCAAATGAATGGCTTAACAAATACTTCCAGTCAGAGAAAGATCAAAATGCGGCACTCTCTGCTGAGCGCTTAAGCAGCGAAAACACCGCTCCTGATGTTAATTCGGTCGATAATTCATCGAGTAACGGGGCAGTGACTGGAAATTCGGCTGAAAACAGCGATGATAACGATTTAGATGATTATCCAAACTACGCAAACGCGAGGTAACTATGGTACCGGATACGATTAAAAAACAAGTGGCGTCATTAGTTGACGCCCTTTCTCTTACTGAGAATGGCAAATTAGAGCAAAAGTCCGGGGGCGTTAACGCCCCTTACCTAAAGCTGAATCGACGTGATTTTGAAGAAGACAATGGTAAATTAGACACCCCATTTAAAATCACTTGTTTTACGTATGATTCAACCGTCGGTGAATTAACGTCACACTGGGAAATCCGGTTTGATGAAGAAGGTGTCGCTCTCTTTTTTGGCGATATGGATGGTCACTCGTTCGATGAAGATAAAATGAGCGACCTACTTTCTCTCTACCTTAGAAGTTAGGCCCTCAGACTATGAAGTATAGTGTCGATTTTGTTGAGCCTGGCCACGCTTTTGTGAATGGGGACTCCCCCCTAGAGGAGCCTTGCCTTTTATTCAGGGATGACAGGCGCTCAATTATCGGGGAAGACATCCATGGGAATCTGGTTGTGCTTCAGTCAGAGGAAAAGTCAAAGGTCATGACACAGATCGACTTCGACAATTTGGTGGAGCTTAATTCCAATATCACTGAAGGTATCGCCGATATAAAAAGTAACGCTCCATTAACTGCTTATAAGGTCCGTGTTGATGGAGTTGATGCTGAATATCTGTTTATTGAAAAAGGAGCAACTTCGGCGGATGCCGTCAAAGGATTTACCAACATTGATGTGGGTCCTGAGCATGTTGCACAGGCTATTGAGACGTATAATAAGTCTCAGTTCCCAGATCCGAACAATACATCTGACATTGAGCAGTCAGCAACAAAGCAGCAGGTTATGATGCGATGAGTAAAATTCTTGTAATTGTCGAATCCCCCGCTAAAACAAAGACACTTAAAAAGTTCTTGGGTCAGGGATTCGATGTGGACTCTTCTGTTGGACATATCAGAGACCTGCCAACGAAGGAAATGGGCTTTGACCTCGATACGCTTAAACCTAATTATGTGATAAGCCCGGACAAAAAACAGGTTGTCGCACGATTAAAGAAAAAGGCAAAAGCCGCAAGCAAAGTGTTGTTGGCGACTGACTTGGATAGAGAAGGTGAGTCAATAGCATGGCATTTGAAACAAGCGCTCGGTTTAAAGAGCAAGCCTTACGCCCGTATTGTTTTCTCTGAAATCACCAAAAGCGCAGTGCAAAATGCACTGCAGAATGAACGCGACATCAATATGTCTTTTGTCGCCGCTCAGGAGACTCGACGTTTACTTGACCGATTTGTTGGGTATACCGTATCTCCCTGGTTAACGAATACGCTTGCGGGGAATGGAAAACTTTCAGGCGGCCGTGTTCAGACTGTTTCCTTGATCATTATTTGCGACCGCTTCAAAGAAATAGAAAATTTTGTTTCCGAGCCCTATTTTGTCATTAAGGCAGCATTGAAGTCAGACGACATTCAATGGACAGCGCAGCTTGAGCCTAGCTCCATCAATATTAAAGACCTGGAGCCCAAAGAAAATACCAACGTCCCGAATGGTCATGTTATTAGTGAATATCATGCACAGCGTATTAGTGACTTTCTTTTAGACTCAAAGCACCTAACAGTTGTTGATGTGGAAGAAAAGGAGTCTAAGTCAAAGCCTCCTGCCCCATTTACGACATCAAGCCTGCAGCAAGCCGCATCGAATGCTTTAGGCTTTAACCCTAAGCTGACAATGAGTGTGGCTCAAAGTCTCTATGAAGACGGCTTAATAACTTACATGAGGACTGATACAACAAATTTGGCGTCCGAGGCGATTGATAGTATCCGCTTATGGCTAAGCAAGTATCAAGAGTCCCGACAAATTCCAGGCAAAATCATGCCGGATACGCCAAATACGTTTGCCTCAAAGGCTGACGCTCAAGAGGCTCATGAGGCCATTAGGCCATCAGACTTTTTTAATATGGGTCGCTCAATTGAAGGGCAAACACCTAAAGATAAAGAGCGTAAAGTTGCTTTATACCAACTCATTTGGAAACGAGCGGTTGCCTCACAAATGGCTCCGGCAATTTATGATAAAACAACAATTACTTTGCGCTCAGCGGTTGATCCTAACAATAATGGTTCGTCTTATGTCTTGAAAGCCTCTGGCTCTGTACTGAAAGAAAAAGGCTGGCGTCTCTTACAAGCAAGCGATCAAGCCGAATCAGATAATGCTAACGAGGGGAGCAGCGACAAACAAAACCTTCCCCCGGTGCAAAAAGGCGACCGACCAACATTGCTGTCTGCTGATGCAGAGCGCCGGCAAACCAAACCACCAGGCCACTATACGGAAGCAAGTCTGGTTAAAGCACTGGAGAAAGAAGGTGTGGGCCGTCCTTCAACTTACGCATCAACCATTGATACCCTGCTTCGCAGAAAGTATGTGGTTAGCTCTAGTCAAAAAAAGAGAAAGGTCTTATTGCCAACAGAGCTTGGTCTGCTAGTTGCTGATACCGTCTTAGGTAAGTTCAAGTTTGCTAACGTGGGATACACCAAGCAAATAGAAGGGCTGCTTGATGACATCAAGAACCAGAAGACCAATATACGCCAGGTACTACCTCAAGAAATCAAGCAACTGCAGTCGGAAATTGAAAAGCTCGGCGGTATGCCGGAATACAAACCGAAAAAGGCTGTTGTTGTAAAAGAAAAATGTCCAGAGTGCGAAGAAGGTCAATTAATCGTAAGAGACGGTCGTACTGGCCCCTTTGCCGGCTGCACGAATTACCCTAAGTGTCGGTATACTGAGGAAATGTAGAGCAAGAGGCTCTTGTTCTTAGGTAGAGCCTCTTATCCAAACTCTTCTTTAAGCGAAAACCTGTAAAAGTTCGGTTACTTCACTTTCAGCGACATCGTTATCAAAAATTGGCTCAATAATAAAATGTGGGCTTAATTGATCGATAAAAGGGGTCGTCTCTTCTGCGAGGCAATCTCTGCAAAAGTGAACTTCAAGAATTACTTTTTCGTCTTTATTGGCATCAGCAAACGCTATTAAGTAGTCTTTTACTGCTCCGCTTAACTTGCTCGCTGCCAACTGAATTTTTTCTTGTCCGTTAACTGTTTTCTGGTAACTTCGAGCTATGTCCTCGAAAACAGAAACGTCACTTTGGACCCCTTTTCCCTCGGTCTTATCAACCGCAGAGAACTGATAGACATTCAACATATACTAACCTCAATTACTGCTTGTTTGTTTTTTGACTCAGCTTGAAATTATCTTGTTATTATTTATTTCTAATGACGAGCCAAATTCGGACAAATCTTACCCTAATTATTCACGAATGTCATTTTTGCATATTACATTCATCACAACATTGTGGGCATTTATCTTATTAATTGTTAATAGAGCGCCGTTGCAGCACGCTGCTTTGCGGCGAGCCCCGACTATCTCCATTATTAAAAGGATCAACCTTTTTAATGGCCAAGTAGAAGTTACAGCCACCTCCTGTCTTTTCATGCTTCATGGGTAGACGCTGAACTGCAATAGATTGATTGACCCTGCAGTTTTTCCCCTCTTCCGGAGACCAGGTAACATTTATGGAAAATGTTTTTGTTAATGTTCGTCTATCAACGCCAAGTGCAATTTGCCCTTGCACAATTGACTGATGCACCGAGGTGTTGACTGCCCTTCGCCCCTTCTCTCGGGAGTCAGAGTATTGGGAGAAAGTCACTTGCTCATTAAGTCGCTTAGCAAAACGGCCGTACTCTTCCGTAGACTCGGTAGCATACGTAAGGATTGCCGAGTTGAAGGTGAGCTCGATAACCTCAGCTTTAGCAGCGCCAGCTACCATGAGTGCGCCGACCGCTATTAACTTTATACTCACTTTTTTCATTATTATTGTCCCTTATTGCCAGCGCCGGCCTGACCTTTCTCTATTACTGTGCCGGCATAAGCACCCAGACCAACTGCTTTCAATTGCGCGTCTTTCTCACCGAAATCGGTATATGCATTGTCTACGCCCATCCATTTGAGTACGACCTGTCTTAACTCGTACATAAGGCCGTAGTTTTTATAAACCAGCACAAGCATTGTGATGCCATACAGGACGTAATAAGAAATCCAGTTAGTCGGCGCCGTGAAGCCGTCGTTCATAATGTTAATGGAAGGCATAAACATTAAATTAACCAGCCAGCCGGATAGCCGGGTTAAAGCGATAGCAGCCAGTAGCCCGGCCACCATCAAAAATGGACTGAGGAATAACGTTAATAACAGCGGGTAGCCTGGACCGGCCTTACCGAACATATCATTGCCCACTGGGTGTGCGTGCATCCCCCACCAAAACGGAGCCGCAATACATGCTTTTATGAGAAACAAGAATAACCCCAATGCTGATACCGTAAACATGATAAGCGGCAGCCCAGGTATTACTATGGTGTATAAGAAGGTAATAAGCAGTAATGAGCCCAGTAAGGACGCGAATATTAAGCCTGCCCACCCCTCTGTCGGTGGCTCACCGGCGTCTCCGGTCATCCCGAGCTTATCGGTCTTTGATTTCACCCAAGACACCCATTTTCCTGCCATAAGGGCTTGCTGGATTTTGACGCCCAGCGAATGCATTTCTAAAACCGGGTCAGGATTTATTTGCGAGGTGTTTTCGCCAACTCTCGCGATACCTGTTACCCATTCAGAAATTTCCATGCTGACATAAGAGCTGAAGTTGCCGACCGCAGTATCTGCAGACGTTAACTCTTTTTGTCGCATTAATGCATGTGTTGGATCAGGGCTTGTGGGTACTACCGACAACACTACCTCGTTAAACAACCCAAGCGCACTCGTTAAAGCATCTGATTCATGGTCGGCATCCGTCCATAAGCCATTCCACCACGCTGCTACTTTTGCAAACGCATCACGGTACCAGGGGCTGTCTCTTAGTCGTGATAAGCTCAGTGACTCTGTTTCAGGCAATGAATCTTCAACGGCTTGAGCTATGGCATTTTGTCGTTTGGTGATCAGGTATTGATATGCACCACCGAGCATCATGCCGTTTTGCTCGACCATATCAGTGAACTCCTGGTTTATTTGTGCCATAAACTCAGTTGAGGCCGCATCATCAACATACCCATTAACTCGATGCTTAAATGCATCAACGGCGTACCAATATTGCATTCCGAAACGATTGTCTTCTCCGTTTCGGATAGCGTTTAATTCCTCGTGAAAATATGATTTATGCGTAGTGAACGCAGCAAGAGGTGTTAAATCGACCACCATCTTCGGCACTGCATCAAAGATCACCTGCGCCGCAATATCGTTTTCTAACTGAGCCTTGATGTAGCCGTCATTTGTTAATCCTGATCCGGTCTCTATCATTGACTCCCAGGCATCTAATGAAAAGAACCCTGCATTAACCGCTTGCGTTGAGGTGTCAACACTGTAAATCTCTCGACTAATGTAGCCACACGTTTGCCAATCAGGAACGTTAGAATGCACGATAACAGTAATATCATCGTCCGCATCATAGACTTCAGGCTCATATTTCATTTTATAAGGCTGTGAACGAAAGGCATCGATGGCACCCTGCCCATGTTCAACCGCTTGTATCATGCCGCAAATCTGCATAGCGCCAACTGTTCGCGCCAAGTCTTCCACTTTTACATCGTCAAACGATGAGCTAATGATAGGCTTGGTCATAAGGATAGGTGACAATGCTGTAAAAGCAGCTGAGCCGATACCCAGCCCCATTAAGAATGCCATCAGAACAATTATTTGAGATAAACTTAACCCACCGAACACCGGGCTTGGCCATGTTCCCACCAAGCCTATAACCGTTCTTAATGGCGCATATAAAGAATCCCAGTCCCGGCCTAAAAACTCACCGTCACGCGCCATATTTAAACCGCCACCGACAATGAAGTAGCAGATCAAAATCATTGTCAAAAATGAACCGAGATAAGCTGCCACTTCCAAAATATGCGTGAATGCTGTTTTATTCTCAGAAACATCGTCAGGTGGTGGTACCGCATCATTCATGTGGCTTAAGGCGTAAACTGCCGGCGAGCCTATGAGCTTCTCAGTCATTATAAAGCCAATATCCGTCACTTTCGGCCCGGAGAAAAAGTTTTCTGGATTACTTAAAAACTCCTCGAATTGCAATTCTGATTGGCTGAGATCCGCTTCTGGGTTAGCAAATTCATCGATGTCTACAAGTATCCGGTCTCGCAATGAGTGCGCTTCATCATCAGCGTCACTGTTTTCAAGTGCGTTAACAATTTCATCCTTACCGTAAATTAGGACATTTTCGCTGGCCGCCTGCGTAAAAAATGGCATCAACAGCATTACGAACAACCAAACAATCTTGGAGCGCTTATGTATTGATCTGCGGGTGTTTTTCATCACAGGGACCTTATTGGGGTTAAAAAGTTTGCCTTTAACAATGTTAAATTTAACTAAAATCGTTCAAGTTTCATTGTGTATCGTATAATATAAAAGAAATTTTCTCACGGAAAAAGACAAAAAAATGTTCGATTCAAAAAACCGAGAGCGGTTTATAAGTGAGCTTCCCAATAATGTCAAAAACATATTAAAAAGCCTTGAGGGTCGCGAACCGTGGGTAATAGACAATACTAAAGAAGTTGATGAGCTGCTTGAACAAGTAGGTGTATCCTTAAATTCGCACGCTAATAGAGAGAGACTTAAGGACCTGCCTCTTAATGAGCTCACAATGCTTTTTTATGGGTTAAGTCTTTCCCGGTACCTTACTTCGCTAAATACCCTATCGGCGTTCCCGGAATACATGAATGACATTGTTCAGCCAGCTCACAATCAAATCGACCCGTCCGATCTTGATGTTAGTAATCAACAGAGAGTGCTGCTTTCAAGACTTAATACGCTCGTCAGATACGGTGTGATTGAGCGTACTTTCTCAAAATCTCGACGAGATACCATTAAAAAGATTCTTCACCTGGAGGATTACTAAATGACACTTAAAACTGCGACATTTTTTGCAGCTTTATCTTTTTCAGCTTGCACCCCGGCAATCGCCAGCGACGTATCAGACGACTTCCCTTCTTCTTGCGAGGTCGAAGATAGTGGTCAGCGTCATCAAGAAAAGTATGAACGCTTCGCACTAGGTACACTTCACTCTATGGCTGATTCTTGTGCGTTTGGAGATCGTATTCAGTCAATGATTAATGGCGCGATGTCAGAAATATTCGGCGCTCTTTCCGATATGCTCGATTTTTCCGATCAAGATTTCTTCTGTGGCTTTGGAACGGATGACGTTTGGGGTATTGCGACAGAGGGAACCTTTGCTGATGGCTCAGCCAACTTCAATCATTTCCGCAATCAAATGTTCAACGATGCAAAAGGAGAAGTCCGAAATTATTCACGAGAGTGGACGGATGATCGCCGAGAAGACGTCGATGAGCATGCTGAAAATGTCTTTGACAGCATATTTAATACGTCAGGCGAAAATGACAATTCAGACAGTGGTAATGGGCTATGGTAAAGCGGCTACTCACTTTCGCCACTCTAATGGCTCTCGGGTTTAACACCAACGCTGCCGATTCATGCTCTATTGATGACAGAAGCAATCGCGCTCAAATATTTGCAGATAGGATGCTCGATACGGTACCAAGTATGATTGAGTCATGTGCTATGGGGTCGGTAAGCGGGATTATTTCTGGCACAAATGATTTGGACCGATGGATCGATATTCCCGATGAAGAGTTCTTTTGCGGTTTTGGCAGTAATGATGTTTTAGATATTGCTGCACGGGAGATGACTGATCGAGAAAGCCAATCGTTTGAGCGTCATGTTAATCATATTTACGACGCTCTTACCGAGCGAGGCTCTGAATACGATTATGAAATCCCGATCCCCGGCACATCTTACCAGCTGCGCTCCTCTAAAGCCTTTAAACATATATTTAAGCAAACAGGTAATTAAAGTATGACCACCTCTGCTGTTGTTGAACTGGATGAACGATCAAAAGCAATACGAAAACGTCATGAATCTGTTCGTAACCTACGTGAAGGGCGTCAATTAATAGCCAATTTTTTTGACTCAGGTACTTATGCAATTATCGGTTGTGTTGTACTGGTTTTGCTTCTTGTGTTTCCTGTGTATCTGCCTATCACGATTATCCCGCTAATGGTGACAATGTATCTAGGGTACCGCCGGCAAGTTAAGGCTAGCTTAAAGTACCCGCTTTACATACCTGCTCATTCCAAAGCAAAAAAGGATCCTCTTGATATAGACCCGGCCACCCGCCGCCCGAGAAAGCCCCGAGCTCAGGTTTACATGGGAATTGAACCAACAACAGGTCGCCAGGTATGGGGAACATTTGATGTCGCGAAACAACACCATTTCATGCAAGCTACGACCGGCGGCGGTAAAACCGAGAGTCTTTGCGGATTGTTCGCTGCAAACCCCTTAATTTACGGCTCAGGCTTCATTTTCGCGGATGGCAAGGCAGACCAGTCACTCCCGGCAAAAATCGCCGCTATGTGCCATCGCACCATGCGCTTAAACGATTTCTTTATTGTTAACTATATTACCGGGAACCAAACCCCTTGGGGTAAAACCGAAAGCGAAATGAGTAGCACGGTTAATCCGTTTTTGACCGGCTCTGTTGGCTCGTTATCAGAGCTTGTCAAAAGTCTTCTTCAGGATGATGGTGACATCTGGAGTAAACGGTCTCAGTCGTTCATTGACGCTTTAACCCGTGTTCTTGTCTACTTACGCGATAAAGGTGAGCTTGAATTTAACATTTCCCACTACTCGCAATTTCTGCAGCTAGAAGAATTGGGGCGCCTGGCCGGCCGTAAGGACATTCCTCAAAAGGTTAAACGTGAACTATATAACTTCGTAAAAACACTGCCAGGTTTAGATGCTGATGGTTTTGCCAAATTATTAAATGGAGAGCCTTTAGATCCAAGAAAATCTCAACAGCCTTTGGACCAATTGGGTTACATCACGATGCAGATCATACCCGTGGTCAACATGCTTAGCGGTGACTATGGGTATATATTCGATGTAATACACGGCAGTATTAATGTCCGCGATATTGTACTTAAACGCCGAGTAATGCTTGTCCTCTTGCCTGCCCTGGAGAAAAGTGCACCAGCGCTTAAATCGCTTGGTCAAATTGTTATTGCTCTTATTCGTGACCTGCTCGCGTCCGGTATCGGGAACCAAACAGAAGGCAACATAGACCGGGCCTTAAAGCGTCGATTCACAAACGACATTGCACCCTACAACGCAACATTTGATGAAGCGGGTTATTACTTCTCAGAAAATGCTTTTGCGCCAATATGGGCACAGGCTCGCTCTATCGGGTTGGGTTGCTGTCTTGCCGGACAGGACAACTACGCGATGGAGAAGTCTGGTGACGCTGCTGCGAAAGAGCTTAAGACTGTTATCAGTAACTCGAACACAAAAATCATTGGGAAAATTGAAGACCATGGCGACTCTATGGAGCAAGTCCTGGAGCGACTTACCGAGGTTACTGTCTATGAAGCGAAACGAATGCAACGCAATGAGGGCGCAATAAGTACCAATTCTTATTACAGCGCCGAAGTTGAAGCAGAAAAGAAAAAAGCACTTGAGCCAGATGATTTTTATAGACTGCGCGAAGGTGAGGTATTCATTCTGCACCTGGACATGCACGTTCGTGTCGATTGTTTTGCTGTCTTCCCAAAAATACTTAAAAACCAAAAAGCGAACGCTTTCGTTCCCAGGGCATCACTCCCAGAAAAACGACGCGACACGCTAATTAACAACTTCAAAAGCATGCGCCGCAAGTTCATTCTGCAATCACGCGAAACAAATGATGAGCGCTCCGGGGAGCAAGCATCAACCGTGCGCAATGAAACATTTGAAAAGCTTGATGGATTAATGGGCAAAAAACCGTCTATGGCCGGTGCTTTTGCGGCAATAAAATCCTATGAGAAAGAGCGCAAGGAATCTTTTACATCCAAGCTTTCTCAATTGGTTGACGGATTGAAGGGCGCCGGCAGTGATACTGAGAAAGAGCCCGCTCCAGCTGTTAACTCTGTATCAGAAAAGGAAGCCTCTGAATCGAATGAACGCATTGCGAAGCAGGCTGAATCAATTGCAGTCTCATTCGATGAGGGTGAACAGTCGAATAACGTGAATGTTGATGGTGAGCTTTCAGAGTCAGAAGGTGTATCCAACGCCTTCAAGAATCTGTTCGGTGAATCTAATGACCTACTCGTAGACCTCACTGTGTTGAATGCGACTGAAGCACACAGGTCTGGCAATAAGCTCCGAGAAGACAATGCAGCACCTCACGCACAGCTAACCGTTAATAAAATTGACGAGGCGCTAACATCGCATCCGACACCACCGGTTCCGAATGTTAACAACCAGGAGTTTGTCGCTACGCTTGAGAAAATCAGAGAAATGCTGGAGTAACAATTAAAACGCCACATTTACTTTAAAAAACGGTCAATACAATAAAAAGCCAGCGATTGCTGGCTTTTTTCGTTTCTATAAAAATGAAGATTGAACCACTAATCGATTGCTGTTGTGTTGTTCCCTTCTGAATCATACGTTTGGTCAGAGCCGCATTTGGGGCAAACTCTTTCAACATCTAAATCATCTGCGTCGATTTCATCATTCTGGTACGCAAAAGACGTGTCTATATCAACCTCAACATACATCATACGGTCACATTCTACACAGGGCACTTCCATACCGGCCATTTCACTCATAAACAACTTCTCCTTACCGTTTGAGCCCATTCATTACAACGTTCACACTGCCTTCCGCATCATCAGGACATCCCGCTCCTCTGTCAACCCGGAAGTTATCATTCGAGCGGGTCCGTCGGCCCATCAATGAGTTGCTTTGACGATTCTGAGAAACCACATCGTTGTACGTTAAGGTACCATCAACAGTGATTAAGGGATTCACCCCTACAGGCAAGTCTACAGCACTATGAAGCCATGATTGAAGCGCGTGAGCGTTATTACGGGCTTCCTGTGAACACCCTTCAGGCATCGCATAGAGGACCTCAACATCGCGATAAGAGCCCTCACCGGTAGACTGTATGTAGTAATCGACAGCATTAGCTACTGCAATCATGCTATTGGAAAATGATGCATTGGCATGCTTACCCTGACCAGGCTTGTGAGTTGCCTCTGGGTGAAGCTGCAGCAACACAGAGCTCTCTTTTGAGTAGCGACGATGGTTTGGTAGTTCAATCGCCTGAATGCCGGCGTCTCTCAGTGTTTGGTTTAACTCAGCTTGTTTTTGACTGTTATGATAAGCAACGCCACCACCAATAGCTGCACCTAAAAGCCCACCAATAACGTTGTTCTTTGTATTGTCTTTGGTTACAGCTGCGCCAATGATTGCACCAAGTAAGCTGCTTTCAGTGACTCGTTGATTGGTGTTACCGGGTCGATCCGGGCCTGATGGTGGCGCAACGCAAGCAGATGTTGCAACCAGAGCAGTAGCCACCGTTAAGACTTGCCCAAAACGCTTTAAATTCGGCTTTCTATGTTGAGTCAGCCGCTTCCCGGATTCCATGAACTTACTTAGGGTTTCGCCAATACCTTCAAGCCTCTTCATACAAGCCCCCATTCTCTGCAGTTGTTGATTGTCTCCTGGATCAGCTCAAGCTGCTCAATGATGACCTCTTCTTCATCGATGCCTACCGATGAACGTAGTAAATTACGAAGATTGTGAGCGCTTGTTGCAGCAATTCCGATTAATGACTTGGCTCTGACAAAATCTCTTGGGTCAAGCTCTTTGCTTTCAGATTGCCGATCAAGGTTAACGCTGATTACGTCGAAGTGTTGCTCTGCCTTTGTTATCGACGACAGCACTTCTTGTTTCATTTCTTTGTTCATCGTCTATACAGCCTTTTATTTTTTATGCGGGTGCATACACGATAGAATAGCGTTATATATTAGATATGTCTATGTACTCAGGTGGCTGTGGCTTGTTGTAGTAAAAACCCTGAATGGCATCGACACCGCAGCGTATCGCTAAGTTTTTTTGCTCTTCGGTTTCGACGCCTTCAATAATGATTTCCTTAGCAATTGCTTTGCACATCTGAATCATTTTATTCAGAAAGATTTCATCCTTCTGGTTTTTGCATTGGTGCAAAATACTCTTATCGATTTTTATAACGTCTATATCAAGATGTCTGAGTCGAGCGATATTTGAAAGACCTGCTCCAAAGTCGTCCACCGCAATTTTTATTGGAACCTGCTCTTTAAGTTGCCGCAGCTCTTTGAGTGTTTCAGCGTCTTCTATTTGGTCTTCTGTTATCTCAATTTGTATGCTTTGCGCTGGCAGTTCATGGTGTTCAATGAGCTGAATAATTTCTTCTCGAAAGTGCTCTGTCTTTAGTTGTTGCAATGACACATTGATCGACAGATGAATATTGGAATTCGATGAATTTGCCCATGCAGCGTGTTGCTGTAAAGCTTTTTGGCAAACATAGGCACCAAACTCTGACATTAGACCATGCTTAGTTAGATCATCAATGAAAAAACCTGGTGCAAGGTCCTCATTCCCCTGCCGCCAACGTGCGAGTGCCTCAAGCGCTTTCGCTCTCCCTGTTTTGACGCAGACGATAGGCTGGTAGTGGAGCACGAATTCTTGGTGGTTTATCGCACGACGTAAGCTATGGTAGCAATGTGTGACAGCCCTGTTTGATTTTTCATTTACATATTTGACGTGTGTATCGATGCCCTGCTCTTTTGATTCTTTAAGACCGGTTTCGGCTTCCAACAGGATCTTGTCCGGTGTATTTCCTGGTGTCTCAAAGTCGATTTTTAATGCTCTAAAGCTAAGCAGTCCACCGAAGTGATAATTGAGTATTCTGTTTACTTTCTTGTGTAGGGCTAAAAGAAAAATGGGAGTCGCGCTGTCTATAAAAGCAAATTGACGCCCTTTTGTACCAAGCACTGAGCTCTTAAATCCGGACTTACTTAACTCTTGCTCGATTATTTTATTTGCCGTAAAGAGAAGCCTGTCTGCTTCATGAAATCCAAAGGTATGATTTAACCCTTTCAGGTCTTTTGGTTCAAAGGCCAGTAGAGAGAACTGACTTTTTTCAGCCACGCTATCGTTTATCGAGTCGAAGAAAGTTCGATAAAACGAAAGCTGTGGCTCTGGTGATTGCTTTAATGCACTGGAACAAGAGTCCATATTGCTGTTTCACCTTTAATGTCAGTTATCATTGGTCGTTTTCCGTTAGCATCATGGGGACCGCCCTGGATCTCGCTGAAAATTTTATTTTCGCTTTCAGTTAAACTTTCGTTCAGTCCTATCAATAATTCTTGCTCAAATGCCGGCAGTGCTAATTCATTTTTTCTGGAAAAGGCAAATTGATGCTTCACGTTATCGCCACTTTGTTGATTGATTAAGTCTGCTAATATTAACGATTAAAAGTCATTTTAACAATCAATAGACGATACTATTTACTACATTCCTCTCGCGTTTGATGGTGCTGGTTCGTCGTCCATGTCACCAAAATCCACCTCAAAGTCCGACATATTATCGGAATCAGGTGTTTGCTGGGCAGGCTCTTCCTGAGTACTTGAGGAGGAATCGCCAAAGTCCACTTCAAAGTCGGACATTTCACCTAAGCCAGACTCTTGCTTAGCCTGACTCTTTTCGTCTTTAGGCTCAGGACTACTTTGCTTGGCTTGGGTGTGGCTCTGCTCTTGCTTCATGCGGCCTGCTGCAGAAGCGTTTGACGTTTTTTGTGCTGTGGCTTCTTTCGCCTCACCGCCAGCGAGAATATCGATAACACTTAAATTGAGCGCTCCACTGTTACTTTCCATTTGCTTTTGTGAATTCTGAAATATAGTGAGCTTTTTCTTTTCGTCCTCAGCCATGTCGCGTATCTGCGGCAGAACTTCCATTTGTTTGCTTGCTAAATGATTCACTGCTTCGGTAACAAGCCCCTTAGATTCAGACTTCACTGCTTCCCATAAGCCAGACAGCGGTTTGTTGCTAGATACAACTCGTAGGTTGCCTGTTTTAATGACGGCCGCTAGATTTTCAACCCGAATATTTGGGTTCTCATCGGCCATTTTAACCAGAGCAGTATGTAAGCGCTTTATGCTTAACTTCCCTTTGTTGGTGTATTTCTCTTTATCGAGCCCTACCCGATCTGCGGTTTCGATGATTGCATTCTCGTTGAGCTCTGTTTTATATCGGGTGCTTCCTGTAAATGCACCAAGTTCATAGACGGTATCTTTATTAATACCGTTGTGCTCAAAGGCTTTTTCTAAGGTCTTTTTGCTTTCATCAACAAGTTCTTTAGTGATGTCATGCAATGCTCTTAACGATGCATGCTGAGCTGCTTGCTGATAAAGCTCTGTCGGTAGCGCATCGGGATCATACACTTCATCGTGAGCCGTCGGGATGTTGGGCAAAAGACCTTGCAACACGTTTTCATGCCAGAAATGATTTCCCGCATTGATGATTTCTTTTTGTAATTCTGGATCGGGATCTAAAAAGACGGGCGATACAGTTGCGTTGTAATAGTTGAAGGGTGCCAAACATAAACCATCAAACTCGATCCCTTTATCTTTGGCGAATAAGGCATATTGATTTAATTGAGCCTGATAAGTCAGCCCACCTTCATCTTCGACGAGCTGGCTGAAGGCAGCTTCTGATGGCGCTTTGTAATCCACTAATATTAGCTTGCCATCAATGTAAAAAGCGTCATCGATATTTTTACCCTTTAACCAAGGGTACTCGCTGTGTGAAGAGTCACTTTGCTTCAGCTTCTCCAGCACATCATCCGCACGCTCGATTTTATGGCCAGCCTCACGCATCTGCTCAATAAAAATAGTGGCAATGAATGACTCAATTCGCTTACCCCGGTACATCACTTCGTTTGGCTCCGGGATTTGATACATCAACTTTTCTGCGACAACATTCCTGGCAGATTTAAAGCCGGCGTAATAATCATCGCCTTTCTTCCGATTCCGATTGCGGATGTCGGCCACTAGAAAGCCGATTTCACTTGAGCCAAATCCGGTTAGCCTTTCTACGTGCCATAAAGGGTTCTCGTCCTGCTGAAGAATATTTCTGAAATAGTCAACTACCCGATCTTTAGCCAGGTAATCAGAAAAGGGTAACTGCTCTACCCGCTTCAAGGCTTTACTAATCAGCTCTTCAGTGTCTTCTTTTGAGAATTGTTGCATCGTTATTTGCCTGCCAACTTGCGTTATTGGACCGTTTTAAGTTAAATCTAACACAATCATTTATAGTGGTATTTACACGATACTTGAGTATGTTAATTGTGTCAAAATATAGGGCTTTAAACGATTTTGTTAGAGTTAAAAGTTTTTCGTCGAGTTTTCATTACGCCTATTTTGAGTTGCTAAAGTATGCATCAACAAGCTGATTAATTCGCTTGTTCAACAAACAGCAAACACAGTAAGGATTTATTATGTCAGCATTAGATATGGTTCAAGAGAACATTCAGAAAACGGTTTTTTCTTCTCCTGCCAACGTCACTGCCAAAGTGCTTGGTTATGCAGAAGATAAAAAGAGTATGTTTGTGCGCAATCTCAGTCGCGGTGAATATTTTTCCGGCACCCCGGATCTACCTGAGTTCATGTGTGTCAGCTTAGAAGACATCGACAAAGACATTGCGGGCTCACTGAAAGGCAACCGGAAAACCATTGCTGAGCGCTCTAATTCTCGCGATATGGCTTATGTAAAAGGCGATGTAACTACTGGCGGTATTGTTATTTTACAAGCAGTAAATACAACATCAGAAGTAATGGATAAAGCTTTTGTCCTTAAAGATGGCGAAGAAGCGCAAACTCTGACTTTCACTATCGCTTCATGCCGCTGGCTAGATGCTGGTGCAAGTGATACAGAAAAAGTTGATGGCGCCCAAACGGTAAAAATTCTATCGGGTGTTGCAATCAACCGAAGCTATCGCGAAGCGACTGAGCGCTATCCTAAGCCTTTTTGTTCTACAAGCATTATGATGCCGCGTAAATCGCAACTATGTAGCTCGCTGGAAGAAGTAGAAGCTGTTATCGCAGAATGGTTCAAAACATCGATGCCTAAGTTGACGCCGACCGTCTATGTTCGAGCGAATGATAGTCAAAAATCAATTGGCTACATGCTTCGTAAGCATGACAAAAGAGATACCAACGGAGACTGGACACAACTTAAAGGCACTGAAGCGCTAAACCACACCAAGCGTGTCGCTGCTAAGAACTGGCGAGCAATTGCGTTGATGGTGCAAGAACTTCAAGACGCCCCAAATGTAGGTATTGAAGTTATTCCAGGCTTTATCGAATACCTAAGTGACAACCAGGTGCAAAACTTAAACATCTTTGATAGCAAAGGTAAGTTCATCGATTCGGATAAAGGTGAATACTATGAATCACACTGGACTATGAAAGATGATGACGGTCGTACTGTACGCTCATTTTATGAGTCAGACGCTATCATCCGTTTAATTCCACTTGATGAAGGCCCAGTATGGACAATCACTGCTCACAAGCCAATTAAGCAAGGTGTCGATGCGCTTCTTGGCTCAGCGAAAATGGTACCGACTGAACACTTCAATCCAGTTTATTACCAAAGCGTCCTGGATGACTTTATTAACAGTCGTCGCAAAGAAGAAGGTACGGATGCACCCGATTCGGATTCAGAAGTAGGTGAGGCGATTGCTCAACAGGATGCACAGCAACCAGAGCCTTTCCAGCCAGATGACAATGATGAGTTTGAACCAGATGTTGCTTAGCTGAACCATCAGGTAACAAAAAGCCGCCTATAGGCGGCTTTTTTATGCGATAAAAACTTTCAAGACACTTCTGACTTCGATTCCTTTTGAGCTGACTCATTATCAGGGCGTTTATCCTCAAGGTCTTTGCTGTCTCCGCTCATTGATTGTTTAAATTGGCGTATTGCGGTACCAACATCGGTTCCAAGTGTACGAAGCCGTTTGGTTCCAAATAGCAGCACAATAATGACGGCTAGTATAAGTAATTGCCACGTACTGATGCCCATGGTTATTCTCCTTTTAATCGGTCACATTGATTTGCGTTGTCGCGATAAAATCATGCAACGCTTGTCTTTTCTTACTGAATATCAATGCCACTAAAGAAATCGGTGCTAGTGGCATCAAGAAGAGCTTAGCCAGCTCCCTAAGCAGGGATTGGAATAAGCTGAGTTTGTTTTCCTTCGTGCTTGTCACTTTCATATCAAAAGCGGCCTTTCCAAGAGTGCAACCTTTAAAAAAGTGCGACAACGCATAGTACAAAGGCATTCCAAAAGCGATAAAGGCAAACGCAACATTTGCTACCACATACAATGAGTCGGCAATCAAATATTTGGCCAGCTGAATGGTTACAACAAACATGAGAATGGCAAACAATGCATCTAAAGCATAAGCGCCGGCTCTTTTGTAAAGTCCAGGGAATCTCTGACCGTTAAGCGATTTATCTCTAAATGGCTTTAACAGCCTCCCTTCAAACGCTTCTATTTTTTCTAAAAAACGAAAAGCTCGACGCATTCTGTCGAGCCTTTTTACATTCCCGGAGTTAGGAACTCTGTCAAATGAACTCATTTATCGTCCCATACCCCCTGCTTTTTGGAAATCATCAAGGTCCAGATCCATATCGTCGTCCACATCAAACCCTAAATCATCCTCGGGACGCTTTTCGGGTAACGGTAAGTCTTCTGGTTTGACATCTTCCTTACTGGCTTTATTTGGAGCCGGCTGATCGGGCTGAAACTGATCAAACGGATCGATTTCATTTGATTGAGTCGCAGCTGGTTGCACTTCTGGTTCGCTTTCTTTAACCGGCGCATTGTCCGGCTCAACATCTGTTGTTGGCTCCGGCTTCGGTTCAGGCGAAGGTTCAGGAGTCGGCTCCGAAGCTGACTCTTGAATCTGCTCTGTTGCAGCGCTTTGCTCTTCCAACGTCTTCTGCATATCTGCTTCTCTCTGTGCTTCCGCTTGGTTCACTTCTGCAGCTGTCATAGCTTTCTCTTCGGCGGCATTAGCCAGCAATGCAGCCAAGTCATCACTAACAACAGCATCACGCTGCTTTTGGTTGGTCAACATATCAGAAAGAAGGTCATACCGAGTACGCTCACCATCAATGCTTTGTGCGGCAGTTGGCTCTTTCGCTGCACCGGTCAAGAAGCTCTGCAAAGCGCTTGAGTCCATAATATAGCCGGTGCTTGATGAGCGTAGCTTTTGGTTGTCTTTTAGCTTACCGGAAGTCTTAGACATTAAGAAATACAGTGCCCTGTTTATCTCTCCATCATCGAGAGCAACATTAAATTTCTTTTCATCCTGCTTGACGTCTGCCGGCGCAAATAAACCTTTGGTGAAGTTTTTAGCTATTCTCTCGATTTCCGGCCCGTCGTTTTCTCTCATAGCGTTGGCTAAAGGCGTTGAAGCCGCTTCAGCCAATGATACGGTCATGTGATGACCAAAATCACGCGCCTCAGATGATTGTCCTGAGTAACGCTGAATAAATTGCTTATTTTGTGCATCTGTTAGCTTGCCGTTTTTGATGATGGAATCAGCCATCAAATCGGTGCCATAGGATAAGCGTCGGTATAGGTATTCTGAGAAGCGCTTGCCGGCTTTGCCCTCTTTATTACCAATTAAACTGCACACAGTGCGTTGAATTTGCGAGTGTAAATCGCCATCGTTTTTCAGCTCCCTATCTTTTTCTTCAATATTACGCTTTACTGCAGCGATACTGTCTTCACCTGGTTCAAGGCCGATTTCTTCAGCAAGCTGCTCAAGCTTCTTATAACCACTGCTTTGCTTGTCGTTTAGGTCGGCATGCACCATATCTTCAATCGATAGACGCTTGTGGGTATCTGAGCGCATTTCGTGCAGTAGTTTAGACCAGCTTCTCGGGCATGCATAAGTACCTGGTACTCGTTCGCGCTCAGGCTTTTCAGTAAAACAATCGGGGTTCTTAATAAGGAACGAGACGATAGCATCGCCTGCAACGTCTATATCCATATCTTCAGGTGCTTTGTCCTGTTTTCCCGTCAGGATTCGCTCTACAAAATCTCCTACAGTGTCGTAGGTCGCGAAGTTGGCCATGCGTGTCATGTTAGCCGAGGACATTTGATGTACGTTTGTACCATCGGTACCTAAGTTCCCGGTACCTGCAACAGCAATTCGCCCCAAATTATTACCCTGAAAAGCACGCTCTTCCATTGTGGACATTAAAATATTCTGAATGTTAGGAGAGGCGTTTTTCGCGTCGTCATACACAAGGAACCCAAAACCTGCTTCCTCAACCATTTGAATTTGACGCAGTGGCACTTTATGCGTGAACTCCTGTCCAGATTCAGTTTTACTTTTTGACGGTAAGCCACCTTGCGTTGTTGATGAGTTTTCGCCCGCAAGCTCCATTTGTATGTAAATGAAGTCATCACTTGTTGGTTGGTAGTCATTGTTAGGACGATGAACAAAGTTCATACCGACGTCACGACAAAATTCTTCTGCAGCAAGTTTGCAGGCTGTTGTCTTGCCGTGACCAGGTTCACCATGCAGAAATGGAACAACTGGCTTGGTGTAAATAAACGGACTCCCGGTATCAAGTGCCCAGGCTTTTTTTATGCGTTTATTGAGTTCCTCTGCATGCCTACGTTTATCCGGATCGCTGATAGAGTCCAGGTCAGGCTCATAAGCTTCTTTAAAAAGCTGATGCTTTATAAATTTAACGACTGACCGCACCGGTGATGGCTGAATGGGTACATCATTGTAATGTGCGGGTGGTTTATCGTGCTCTTTAAGCTCTGCTAACATTGCTGGCCTCTCTTTTTAACCTAATTCACCAGTGTGGTGTATATACCTATAATTTTGATATTTTGAGTGTATAACTAATGACCGACTCATGCAAACTACGCATCTTCATCAGTCATCAGCTCACCGGCGCTATACATCGTTTTCTTGCTCTTATAGATAAAGGAATCACTTAACGACTGCACTTCATAACATTGAAACAGCGTTAACCCGCCACTTTGGAATCCCAACTCAGGCTTTGAAGAATCCACCAGGAACACAAAGGTAATATGCTGCCAATCCTGAGATGCTCGCAATGACTGGAGTTCGTTCAAAACCGCCTTTAATAGTCCATCTTGCGCGGTAAAGGAAAAGTCAAACGCTAACAAAGTAACGCAAGCATCGCGGTACAATTCTAAGCTGCTGTAAAGTCTCTTCCGAACTTCATCAGCCGACTCGGCTCCCATCCACGCATCCGTTACTTTAACGACATCGAACACAACCTTATCGACAGTATCTGATTTTCTAACGGGGTAGGTTTGGTGCCCTTTCTTAATGAGTCTCCCCAATGCCGCGCTGCTCTTCTTAGCTACTCCGTAGCCGCTTAAAACATCAAAACATCCAAGCAGTACAGGTGTGCTTTTCAAATTCTGCCAGGTGCTCCCGGTATGTCTTATCCAGGCCGCCCGAAGCGTCTTAGTGTCACCACAGCTGCCTATCAGCTGTTTGAGGCTTTCCTCTGTAACCTTTTTAGATGCCTGCTCGACTGTGATTTCCTGCATTGTAACCTCTAAAGTGAACTTGCTGTTTTTATCAGCAACCTTTAAACTCGGGGTATCGTGTATAAACCCATAAAAACATATTTAAGGCTATTATGGACATTCTAACTCAAAAAGAACTGCTTGTTGATGCCATAAAGGACAAACGCCCAACAATTAATATTGATAATAAGGAATTGTCGCAACTGGCCTTATTGTCAAAGATACAAGTTTCACAATCTCCATTCGGAATGGACGAAAACAACCATTTGATGACTCATATCGCCAAACAAAATCCGTTAAGCCACATAGATTGTTTGCGACTTGCGAATATGCCAGATGATCAAGCAGCCCTGTTTATTGAGCGGTCGGCTAAAGAGAGCCTTGTGGAGCCAAGTAAAATGGATTCTGGATTGGGCGCCTTAATTAAAAAAGGTAATTTCGATTCTGCCCGTACCTTGATTGATGTGCTTAATGAGCAAAACATAAAATACAAAACGCGCTCTTACACTGCTGATTTCTGTCAGGCAGCTCGACACCTTCAAAATAAAGGGGTAGATCAAAGTGAAGCTGAAGATAAGTTAGTCGGCCTAATGAAAGACCTGCCCTGGGATATAACCGAAAAGGTACAAGGCAGAGAAATCACAAAGCATTTCCAATCGGGCAACATACCGACCGCTTATGGTTACGTTTCAAAAGAAATGGCTGACAACATCAAGCGTAATGCGGGACTTGATAAAGTTGACGCACAAGAGCGAGCTGGCTCTTCAATTAATTTACGACCAACACTGTAGGCAGCAACATGAGCAATAAAGCCGAACTTCAAGGACCGTCAGATACGCTTACAGATGGCGATTTAAAAAAAGCGTTAAAGGGGCAACGCTCTAAACTGCTGAGTGAGCCTAAGTGGAATGATGCGCTACAAGCGTTCGTAAAGCACGTATCCGGGAGTGAAGATGGACTTCCGCGTTACGGAAGCCTTAGTATCCTGTGCAGTAAAACGCCCTTTTTCGTGTACGACCACCCTGCTCTTCTGCAGACGTGCGAAACTGCATTTGCTACAGAAACACTCATTGCGTTTTCAAAAGACTTTTTCATTGAGTTACTGCAGGCTGAGGTAAAAGCCCAGGAAGAAGGGCGAAAAGAAACCAGTGTTGAGTTTTTAATACTGCATGAATTAAATCACATCATGCTTGGTCATCACGGTCGCATGAAGCAGTTTCCTCATAATATCGCGAATATCGCTCAAGATGTTTACAACAACATAAAGCTCGCCTTGATTTTTGCCGCTAAGCACATCGATTTAGGTCCGGTAGCGTCCTCTGGCTGGGGAGTTACGAAATCCGAGTTTAATTTATTTAAGAATGACTCAGAAGAGGTTATTGCTCAAAAGCTAATGCAAATCGCAAAAGAGGCTCCCAAGCAAAACCAGCCGGGTCAGCAAGGTGAACAAGGGGCACCACAAGAATCTGACAGCCCGGACGATGATAATGCCCAGTCAAACGATGGACAGAATGACGGTCAGCAGGATGACGGTGATAATGCAGGCAACGAACAAGGCAACTCTAGCGATAATGATTCGTCAGATAATACAGAGCAAAATAAAAATGACAGTAACGGTCAAGGCGATAAACAGCCTGGTGAAAGTGGCGACCCGAGTAAAAGCAACGCTCAAGGCGACAGTAACAACGACAGTCACGGTGAAAGCACTACTTCTGAGCATAATCAGCGGGATGTTGATGATATGGCTATTAAGGGCTTGGAAGAGTTATTACGTGAAGATGGTGCAACTGACGACCACTCTATGACCGATCAGAAACTGGCAGGCATCTTAGAAGAAAACGAGTTAGACCATGTTAAAGATGCTCTTGGCTTGCCGGATTCGACCGATAGTGAGTCACATGAGCGTCGCAAAGCAGAGCAGCTTGAACGAAATCGCGACGCTATCAGTGAAGCTGCCTCATTACGCTCGCAGCATGAAATGGCGACTGGCCGACCTGCTGCCGGCGGGCACAGTGACGATTATTGTCGCGAAGGAGTCAGAAAGACAGCGCCACCTAAAATAAGCTGGAAAACTCGCGTTAAAAATCTTTCTCACTCACCAGGGGGTAGCATGCAAACAGCCTGGAATGATGATGAGAGTGACGTTCATAACGTGATCATGGAAGATAATGGTTTTGATACCTTTATTGGTGAGGCTATTCCGGTCATGCGCGAGAAAGGTGTAGCCGGCGTGTTACTCGATACATCAGGCTCGATGCCGGAAAGCCTTATTGGGGAATCCATCGGAATTGCTGATGAAATGCTCACTGAGCCAAACCGTGAAGACGGTTTCCAAAAAATTTATTTAGGTAGCGCAGATACTTCCTCTCGTGAGGACTTTGTTGAAGTAACCCATGAAAATAACTACCTTTTGGATAGGCACTATATTCATGGTGGCGGTGGTACCGACTTTGTTAACCCCATTAAAGAGCTCGTTGCGTTATCAGAAAAAGAGGATTTACGCTTAGATGTTATCGTGTACCTGACCGACATGGGGGCGTACATCCCCTCTCTCGATGAATTACCAGAAAACACTCCTCCAGTCGTGTTTGTTACTACTGAAACGTATGAGAGTGGCTTAAGTAATGATGAGAAGAAGCGAATCGATCAATTAGGTGATTTGGTCGTGATTTCAGGGCATGAATACAAAGAGACGCTGGATTCCGATATAGATGTTGATATTGAACATATCCATGAAAAACGCGGAATGACAATGTAATTGGGCCATACATTTAATTGAATAAACAGCATCAGGAAACAAGCTATTATGCTTTCGATTAGCAATGATAAAACAAAACAACGGACGCTCGATAGAAAGCTTGAGCTTTACCTAAAGCAAAAGCAGCAAAAATCTAGCGGCATAAACCCCAGCTATGAAACTGAGCTGTCAAAACTGATGCCTGATAATGGTACTTTGTCGTTGCGTTGCAGTTGCACTCCGGTCGCTCCTCGGTTTGCACTGAGAAACAGTCAAGGGAACGGTTATATTTTGGCACACGCCCCAGGGGAGTCATGCCTTCATCTGCCCAGCTGCGCATACGCAGATAAACATTCAGATACAAGTAAAAGTTTATCGTTTTGCGCCCCTAAACGACTGATTGATTTCTTTTTGTTTGCGGGCTCTTTCAACGTACTGTTTAAACCATTTGAGGAAACAGCTACCCCGCTTTTTCAACGTTGGCCAGCTTTGCTGAGTAGAATGCAGGCTAATACACTTGCCTTATCCGATACGTTATTTGCTGGACTTAAGTCAAAAGCTTTGTTCACCAGAAGCAATGGACCTGCTCTGTGGTTGGATGTAACCTCTTCAGCGGACGCGCTGAATGAGCAGGTACTTCAGTATGGTTCAATAAAAGACCAGGGCCCGTTTCTTTTAGTACAGTACAAGCATACCGATCATTCAATAACAAAGGTTGCATTTCCTGTAGCTTCAATGACAAATCCTCTCGTTGTCTTCAACGAATTTGAACGACAAGTCGTTTTTCACCTCCTAAAAAGAATAGATAGCTCTATGCGAATACACAGCAGCTATGAGTGCCAACTTTCAGAGCTGCCATTCAACGCACTTTGCGTTCGAAAAAAAGGCAGTAAGAAAAGCATCTATTTACTGTTCAATGTGAAAAGCGAGCAGTGGCTTAGCAGGCTGAAAAGTCAGCTACCAAACTCTGAAATCGTTAATCTATCGTCACTGAAAGATATTGACACATTACCAATTGAGACTGCATTTAAAGGTTAGTGATGCCTCTACACAAAACAATCAAGCAAAATGAAAATGGACAAATTATCATCCTTGGGGACGTGCATGGTCGAATGGATATTGTTAACCGTGCGCTTGAAGCGGTTAATTTTAATCCGGAAACCGACAAATGCATCTCTGTTGGCGACTTGATCGATAAAGGTCCAGATTCGCTTGATTGCTTACGGCTTCTGAAAGAGGACTGGTTCGATGCCACTGAAGGGAATCATGAACGAATACTGCGAGATATAATGGAGTCGCCCTCCCTTCAGAAAGAGGCGCACTGGAGAGAGAATGGCGGATCCTGGTGGTTCGATGACATTACTAAAGATGAGCGTCTTGAAACCGTAGAGCTTGTTAATAGCTTGCCCATCGCAATAACGGTAGAGCGTAGCGACGGTTCAAAAATTGGTATTGTGCATGCTCACTCCCCGAGTAACGACTGGGGCTTTTTCTTGAAAAGCATCGAGGATGACGGGGTTCAAAAAATGGCGCTGTGGTCGAGGGATAAGATTGACTCTAATGACGAAAGTAATGTGTCAGGTGTGGATCTTGTTATCGTGGGGCACACACCAGTTCAATCAATATGCAATCTTGGCAACACTGTATATATCGATACTAACCTTCATGCTTCGCCAGGTACTGACGGCCCCCTACCCTACCTTGATGATAGCAAGCTTGACGAGCTTATCTGGAACTTGTCACCCAACGCATCGCGTGATGATGATTTTGATATTGATGACGAGCTCACGCCTGATGACGATTCTGTTAACTATATGCCAACACTTTAAATTTAATTGCTTACGATATGACATCAGAATCAATTATTTTATCAACCAAATGTAAGCCACATGCTGATGAAGGTTTGCGACTTTACGTGCACAGAATTTCAAAAGGGCTGGTCTCAGCTTCCGAGTTAAGCTCTGAACTGGGTGTAAAACAATCTCAACTTCACCGATGGTTAAAGACAAAACCTCACTTTATCCAAGTAGGTGTTAGAAGCGTTCTTTTCCAAAAGGGTTAATCGTGCTTGCTATATCATGAAATATAATTTAACATCTTTTCGAGGTCATACGTTTTCCAGACACCCTTTGGCCACTTAAAGCCTTATGCGTTTGTTGTTGTGTTGCAGCCCCAGGTCTTCCTGGGGCTTTTCTTTATGTCCCCTACCCTACTATTTTCGTAGCATTGTAGATTGAATCTCTTATCGCTTCATTTAAGAGTGCGTCTAACATTGTCTCACTTGTATGTCACTCATGTTTCTTTAAACTTCCCATTAACTGAAGAAAAAAGTTTAACTCTAACAGGCCACTAATTAAGGTTGTTTTTTTATGATTGACCAAGAATTTATACCAGTACCAAGTCCAGTAAGACTGGCAATCTATTTAAAGGATGTAGGCGCCATTAATGATCGTGGTGTCAACTTAACGGGCAACGGATTTCATTCGATCCTATCACCTCTTGCTTCGATTTTTATCAAGCAGCTAGAGAACGGTAGTATAGAAATGCATTTAACGCCCACTCCGTTTGCAAACAATGAACAAGCACGTAAGCGTATTAGCACTTTCACAGCATCAACCAAGGAGCGCTGTGCGGAAATATTGACTCAACTACGCTCGTCACTCAAGGCTTATTAAACACTGTTTCTTGCAAGAAACAGCTGATTGTTTACGGCTGCCTCGCTTTAGTGGCCTCTAAATCTGCGGGGCGGCCTTTTTCTATAAATTGACTGTTAATCTTAAAATTAATCCGCTCAGTTTCCATTCCTCTCCTCTGCGCTCGATATAATGTACTTATTGAAATGAGACATAGACTGTTTCTTGCAAGAAACAGTCAGACACTTTGAAGAGAGGGGAAAAGACAATGAGTGAATCTATTCTAATTCAAGTAATCCAATCAGCAGGCGTCGTTCTATCTGCTATTCTGCCTTTCGTCTTCATTGCCATTATTAGAAAGCGCAAGGAGACTCAAAAAAAGCTTTATGAGGCTCAGCAAGATATTCTGTTCTTGTTAGAGGCGGAAAAACGCTATGGTGAAGTCATTTCGTTTCACGAAGGAGCAACCATGAAAAATACAATCAGAAATCGTGTTCGGGTTGAGACAAATCTTTCATGGTCAGGAAAGAATACAGCTTCTAATATCGACATTCAGTACAGCAAAAGCGACAACACCCCCAGCGTTACCTCATTAGTTTAACGCTGTTTCTTGCGAGAAACAGCGACCTCGCACTATAAAAATAATAAAGTTAATAATATATTTTATTTACAAATACTTTATTTTTAACTATCTTATTCAAATGCTCAATAAGACCTGAACAGGTGTTTCTCGCAAGAAACACCTCATTGAAAATTCGAGGAGATTGTTATGGGTAAAGCTATTATTATGTGCGGCCGTAAAGGCGGAGTAGGGAAGTCTACCGTAGTAGAGAACTTTGCGGTTCATGCAGCACAAAACTTGGGTTTACGGGTAATTGTCGTTGACGCAGACCCGCAGAAGACGTCATACAAGTTTTTTCAGGCTCGCATTGATGAAAACGAAAGCCGAGAGGGCACCGATAAACCAACGCTTGCTTACGTTCATTGTGAACTGCACGCTCCCGACGGGAACCTTGCGAAAATCGTAAAAGAGCATAAACAAAACTATGATTTAGTAATCATTGACACCCAAGGGGGCTCTTCACGGGCGCTCACGTCATGCTTAAAAGTAGCCGATACAGTCGTGGCAGTAACAGGTACGGCTGGAAAAGAAATGCTGGAGTTAGGTGAGGTTATCCAGCTAGTTCGAACTATTGAACAAGACTACCAAGATCGACTCCCTGACGATGTGGGTGAATTCACGATAGACCTTCGGGTTCTATTCAATCGCTGCAAAACATCATCTGCTCAATATGCAAAAGCCCTTGAAGTTGCGCAGGAGATAGATGAGCACGCAGTAGTGATGTCAACAAAGATTAAATACATTGAAAAGCTGAATGACATCGATTTGGATCTGTCCGGCCTAGCATTAACTGACAAAGAGGTTTTTCGGAAGATCCGAAATAGCGGCAAAAACTCTTTTGGCATGGCTTTGGAAGAGCTTATTAGCTAATACCGGGAGGCATTTATGAGCGCTAAAAAACGACTTAATTTAAACTCAAAAATATCATCAAACAAACGGCTAGAAGAAAGCTTAGACGATATAGAGCTTGATGAAAATATCGGATTTTCGGGTGAGCATTCCTCGCATACGCCGAAAGATGGCACAGTTGAAGTTGCTACTGAGCTAGATGATTTCGTAATTTGGGATAGAAACCATCGTAAAGAAGAGACTCCAGACCTAAGCGACCTGGAGCCTCGACTTATGAATACTGGTGGCAACCTCGTTCCAGCTCTGGTGCGTCTGTCTAAGGATGCTAACGGCAGGGAAGTGAAAGAGGTCATTTATGGTGGCCGCCGATTCCGTGTGTGTAAAAAACATGGATTACCTTTCAAGTACATCTTGAAAAAGAAAATGTCTGACAGTGAAGCTCAACAATTCACTGTTGAGGAAAACAAGGCGCGACTCGATGTTGATCCTATCGACGAATCGAAGTATTTCAAAAATGAAGTTCAGCTGATCAGGGCATCATCCGAATCACCGTTATCGAACAACGAAATAGCCGATAAAATAAACATAAAGCGTGGGCAGCTATCTAAATATCTGACGATAGAAACGCTAACTGAAGAGCCTTGGGTGTTTGATGCTTGCCCACGGAAGTCGTATTCTGATGATAACTCTCTTGTTCTCAATTGGAGCTTTACATCAGCATATAATATCGCTTCATTTCTCAAAAAAGCCAAGGATGAGGGAGATATTGCTTCACTGAGACAAGCTATCGGCAACCGCGTATTTGAAAACTCCCACTTGCTTTATAAAGCGCTGCTTCGCACCAAGGACAGCGAAAGCGGGGCGAAAAAATCTCCCCGAGAGAAACAATATTGTAGCGGCCAAGTGAAAGTCACGTTTGGCAAAAATAAAGATACGATAAAGATTAATATATCAGAGACGGCTGATGAATCTTTACGAACTAAAATACTAAAACTACTAGAAGACCACGAAATCAGTTAATGTTAAGCAAGTTTGCTCTTAGCACTTTTCATTTCTGATAGTAGTATTGCGGCATTAGCAAGGTTATAACTGTTAATGTCGCCGCTAGCTTCCTTAAGCTCGTTAAGCAGACCTTCTGATTGAATCGACTCTTTTTCTGCCGGCCCCATCTGAATTAATAAATCAACAACCACATTTTGAGCTACATTATCAGGCCCCATCAAGAACCAGTCCATAAGCTCTAAATCACTAAAAAGAAGGCTTGCCTTCTCTTCTCTTATTTTTTTCTGTGCTTTGTGCTGTATACGCTCAGTTAGGGCATAAAGCTCCGCTAAAGGCGATTCATTGCAGTTAAATTGCTCGCTGACTTCCTGGTTAAGTGCTGTTGAAACCTTTTTCCATTCTTGCCAGGTGAGCATGTTATCTTCGTTTTCCAAGCCGGCGATGTAGAGCTCCGGGTCAGAGCTTTCCAGCAAAAGCTTAACTTGCTCCCTAGAGTATTTAAGGTGAGTGTTATTAAGCATTGCCAGCGCCTCAACCCATGGCGGATTGATGTTTTGCGGATCCGTAAAAAGGTCAAACAATTTATCGAGCACATGCCGGGGGAGGGCGGTTTCAGATGTGTTGGCCAATAATTTTGCGAAATCGGCACCGCTTACAAGCTCTTTATCCCATGCCTTTGTGGCAGCGGCCATTATTTCAGGACGTTTGGCGATAGCCGGATTGTCAAAACATGACGTTACTTGACCAGGATTAACAATCATCCGCTCTAGCAGCTGACGAAACGCTTCTTTGTATTCTTCTTCGACAATGAGTGGATTACTAAAAAACGACAACGGGTATTTCTTGATAGCTTCGCTTCGCACGTCTTTTGCAATGCCGCGCTGATTGCTTTTCGCAATAGCCTGCAATATCGCTTCTTTAGCTTTCCCTGGCGCAGATTTCACTAGCTCTGATATTTTATAGCCCAGTAAGTCGTTAAACCTTACCGGTAATTTATTCTCCAATACTAACACCGCTAGTTCATACGAATTATCGGAAGCATCTATTTGCCATGTATCAGGGTTTACCGATGCAGCCCTAACCATACCTGCAAAGTTTTCATTCTCTGATGCGTTAATTCGATTCATGTTTTTAGCCTATTTCACTTGGAAGCTTCACAAAAATATCAATCAAATACATTTTTCACAACAGTGTTAATTTTAAATCTTTTTCAGTGAGTTTCTAATCCACTTAAAAAATGGCGTTAGAATTGTGTGTAGATGGAATGATTTATAGGTAAAGATATGTGCAAGGAAATACCAGTCGTAGTAAAGGACTCGATGCGCGAGCGTTTAAAAATGCTTGGTAAAAACAACAAGAACTTTAAGCCGAGGGCAGGGCAAAATAAAATGTTTGCTGAGGTCACTAAGACAGTCTTCGGTGCTTACGCTCAGTCTGAGAAAAGCATTCAAAGTCTCGTGATAGAAGGGCAAACCGGATCAGGTAAGACTATTGGTTATTTGCTGCCTTTGCTTGAGTCGATGAATTACATTAATAAAAAGCGAAAAGAAGAGATTGGAAGTGACGCAGAGCCTTTGCGCATCGTTGTAGCAACTGCAAATGTTGCCTTGCAACAGCAAATCTTACAATCTGACTTGCCTACACTTCAAAATGCCGGCTTAAACGTATCATCCAGGATCGTTGTTGGTCGTAGTCGATATTTGTGCTTGCGAGACGCTACTGAATTGGCTGCAAATAATTCCGGTGGCAATTTGGCGATGGATGATGAGCAATTACAAGGAACTCCATCTGCGATAGCTGAGAAGCTCATAGAGACGTTTAACGCGAAAAGTTGGTCAGGCATTAAGGATGACCTTGATTTTGACGTTCCTGCGCGTATATGGAGCCCTATGTCAGCAAACCCTCACACTTGCACCAACAGGAAATGCGAATTTGCTGATTCCTGCCCATTACTTGAAGACAGAAAAAAAGCCTTAGAATCGGATATTCTGATCACCAATCATTCAATGGTAAGCGCAGAAGCTAAGTTAAAACAAATGGGTGTAGAAAACTCAATACTGCCACCAGCAGAAAATACCTTACTTGTCTGTGATGAAGCCCATCACTTCCCAGATAATTATCGCTCCAGTCAACAATACAATGTATCTATGACTGAACTTGGCGATGTAGCGAAGTCTGCTGCCAAAGTTCGTAAAGCATTGACATTCATCGGCGGCTCTAAAGTCGGTGCAGAATTTGAAGCCAATTTTTCTCCGTTTCTTGCGATCTCACGGCGCGTTGAAGCGGAAATACGGCGTGCAATTGGCACAAAGCGTTTTTTGAGGTTTGAGCAGGGAAATCTTCCTAAGTCCTATACCGAAACTTTTAAAGGTGAATTGCTGCCTATCCTTCAAACAGCTTCCGGGTTAGTTGACGGTTTTTTGGATTCTCTTTCTAATGAGGATAAAAATGAATTCGTCTCAGGTGAATCGCAAACTCACTTCATGCTCATTTGCAAAGTAGCCCAGTTGCTGTCTGACGCTGAAGAATGCATCAATGCATTCTTAACGCATACCAATGGAAGTGCACGTTGGATTGAGATCGATGACAAGGGTTTCACGTCGTTTCATTATTCACCGCTAAATGTCGCAAAATCCATCAAGTCAATGATCCTGCAGTCGTATCACACAACCGTTTTTGCGTCAGCGACACTGCGTTGCCTCGGTAAGTTTGGGCGTTTTACGGGGCAAATGGGGTACGTTAAAGATGATGGCGCTCAATTCTTATTGGTCGAATCACCGTTTGATTACAGTAAAAGCACATTACACGTTCATGCTGATTTGCCCGCACCAGGTGACGAGCAAGCTCATACGAACAGTATTATTGAGCGCATACAGTGCGACTTCAAAGATCACACCGCAGGATTATTATTGTTTTCGTCCAAACGACAAATGAATTTATTTGTTCAAAATGCGCCGGAGTCCTTAGCAAAGTGCTTTAAAGTTCAATACACCAAGCCTAGAGGGACGATTATTTCTGAGCATAAGGCAGATGTAGACAATAACAAACAAAGCCTTCTTATTGGCGTTCAATCTTTTTCTGAGGGGCTTGATTTACCCGGCAAATATCTCACTTTTGTTGGTATAGCAAAAATACCCTTTGGCGATCACGTAAACGATCCTTTAGCTGCATCAGAAGCTGACTATGTTGACCAAAAAGGTGGCTCTGCCTTTATAAAAATTGCGCTACCAGACGCATCTAAGCGTTTAATTCAGAGCGTAGGCCGCCTTGTCAGAAGCATTGAGTGTAGAGGCTCTGTAGTTCTTTATGATAGCCGACTTATTAGCAAGCGTTATGGTTCTCAGCTTTTAGATGCGCTACCTGGTTTTTCTCGTTTAGTATAAAATGGTAGGCATACTATTTATTATCTCATACAAAACAATAACTTAAGTTAAATAGTATGTTTAAGGGGGTTATTTCTTGTATAAGCTAAGAAAAGATCGATCTCTCCCCTTTAGGGGAGTTCTACTAGATCTAGGGCATGGTTAAAATTCGCTCAACCGATCCTTTTTTACTGGCCTGCGCAGGCGCAACACCCCCAACTTTTGTGATCGTTACCCTAACTATTGTGATCGTTTAACCTGCTTTTTGTGATTAATTACCCCATTTATTGTGATCATGCACCCCATAAATTGTGATCGCCTTCCCCAAAAACAGGGTTAAAGACACACAAATTTAGGGGTGAACCCCAAAAATTGTGAAAGCAGCCGCTTTATCTCGCGTGATTTCACAAAAAGCGGGGTAAATTTGAGCTTAATGACCTGTAATTTGTGACAATGGACCGTCTCGCCTTGCTTATTTGCACAAAAACTGGGGTAAATGAGGTTTTCCAGTCTACCACTCATAAAAAAAGCTAAATATTTTTTGGGTTTTCACAAAATGAGGGTTAACTAGCCATTAGAATCGCCCCTAAAATTGTGCATGCTCTTAAGCAATCATCCAGTTTGCACAAAAATAGGGGTAAGCGAGGCGCTTATTTACCCCGAAATTTGTGTCAAGCCGCTCTTTTTAGGCGTTATTTGCACAATAAATGGGGTAATAAGTTCTCGTAGCGTTAAAGCTGATTATTAACTGAACGTCTGGCTTTGATTGTTGTGACTATTTCACAAATTTTGGGGTATTTGAGCCGGCTTAACTCTTGTTAATATGTCACAATTTTTGGGGTGCAGCTACGTGCAGCTTGATCTAAAGGTTGATCTGGCTATTTTTTAGTGGTTAACTAATCGCCGTTAGCAATTAATCAGTTGAAAGCATGAATATCCAGAAGCTTCCCGTATTGAGCGAAAACGAGTCTGAGTTGGCGATAAATGAGCGTGTGCCAGCTATTAGTGATACCGACAATTCGCTTCTACTGAAAAAGTCTGTTTCGGTTTCAAGAGCCTACTTGGCTCCGGGGCAGTCTATGAATACTGCAGAGCATAAGGCGTTTTCGGCTTTCTTGTATGAGCTCCAATCCTACCAGGCTTCTATCTTCAGAACGGTCGAAGAATTTCATGAAACCCTGGGTAGTAATACTCTTGTTTTGCGGATTCCGGTAAGTCGTTGGGATATACTCACCGCATCGGGATCCAGTCGAAATAGCGCCCACAAAAAACAGACACTACAGAAGCTCTCCAGAAAACAGTTTATTTGGGAAGAAGTGGGGCTCGAAGGTTACAGGCCAGGCTCGGACTTTGAGAACTCTAACTTATTCTTGTCTGCCGGCATAATCGATGGCCATGTTGTTTTTCGGATCCCGGTGAGAACCAGGCACAATTTAATGGTAAAAGCCTCGGAGCCTTCGTTCTATTTGAACATAATGGCGATGAAAGATGGTATTTCTAACAAATATCAATATCCACTACATGAATTAATCTGTCAGCATATTGATTTAACATCTTCGGAAAAGCAGATCGTTGATATAACACTCGATCAAGAAGAGCTCCTCTTAAGACTGAAAGTTGAGTATGACTCAAAGATTGTTAATGGTCGGGTAAAACCAATCTTTAAGATCCCTGAGAAAATGATGACGCCGGCGCGAATAAAAGAAAAAATTATTACACCGGCCATAGAAAAGCTTCACAAAAAACGGGATCTCTTTGGCATGGATGTGTCGGTGACTCACAAGAAGCTCGGTGACGGGTTGATCATCTACACTATAAATGTTCGATATACGCCTGTGCACCTGAAAACGAACAACTCGATGTTGCTTAAATACAAGGATGAAATGGTGTATATCGATTCATGCTTTAAGAAGTATCCGATTGACACCAAAAACCGAGATCGCCTGGAAACTTTGGCTCAATCCGATGAGAGAGAGCTGCTATACATTTATGACTGCTGGAAACGCGCTGAAAAATCTAATGCTAACAAAATATCTGGCTACTTTTTGGCGTGTTACAAACAAAATCAAGATCACTTTGAAGCTATTACTAACGAGCTTATTGAGCGCAAAAACCGCGAGCTTCAAAAGCGAAGGGACGCGGAAATCAAATCAATCCAGAAGCAAGAAAAAGAAGAGCTCAAAAAGGAATATGAAATAGCTAAAACATCCTTTTTTGAGAAGGTTCAGCAGGATGCGGAGTTGCTAAACGAAGCGATGGCCGAGTTTGAGAGACAGGGGCACCTTAGAGGGTTAAGGCTACCTACAAATCCAACATTTGAGGATATAAAAGAAAGCCCTATGGCCAGAGGAATTTTTAGAGACTTTTTATTCAAAACCTACTCACCATTAACTCATGAAGATATTGAGCAGCGAGCAAAAGGAATTGACATTGAAGGGGAAGTGACAAAATCAGATACCCTCGAAGCGTCCAGCTATGGTGAGCCACTAAAAGGCGCTTAATAGCGCCTTCTTAATTTCAAGTTGCCAATCAAAAACCTTAATAGACTTATTGCTACTGCAGTAGCAATAAAAAATCCCCAACAAGAGCAATCTTGAGCAAAAAACTTTAACTTTAACACTGTGTCAGTTCTAAAAATAATTGCACGAGTGTCCGAACCCTCTTTTTTAGCCCGTTATTCTGTAGTCAGTTATTTGAATGCACACAACAGATAAAGAGGTTGCTATGACTGAGCAGAATAACATTTCGAAAATGATTGAAAGCGGGGACTTTGTAAAAGTTAAAGTGTCCGCATCGACTGACAACTGGGATAGCGGCTCGCCGAGCTTTGTATTACTCAACAAATCAGAGCTCATAGCCTTATGGGATAGCGTCAAAGGATTTTTTGAAATCACTAAATCTATGAATGGTGCATCAATCGAAAGTATCACTGTACCGAATCGGCTAAAGCATGAAATGTACTATGAACTGGACACCGTAATGACGGTTGATGATGACAATGCAGAGAGTTTTGAACTGGTAGCTGATGATGAGGACAACCTCTACTATGGCAGCGACGATATAAACGATTTTTGTGAATGTGAGTGGGAAGACGATGAGCTTGAAATTACTGGTCACGGCACGATCATTTTAAAATACCGAGGTCGCTATACGGATGATACCTTACGTGCTTACATCTCCCCTATGATGCTGGGTACTTTAAGAACGGACGAAGAAAGAAATGAGCTCAATCAAATTCAAGCAGTCAACCAACTGCTTCACAGTGATGATGCCGCCAATTCTGATGAGCTTAACTCATTAACAATGAGCGACAAAGTACAATCGATGATTGACACCTTTGAGCGTAATCTTGGCGCTTTAAAATCTCAGTTAAAGCTGTAAGGGGAGAGATAGATATGAAACGCTTACCAATACTTGTGCCAAAAGACACTCACGACATTCCTTTTAATATTGCTTTGGGTTCGGCGATTGTCGCGATTCCAGATCCTGATAGTGATGGTGATATGACCATTTATTATGAAGGAAACTTATATAATGCCTGTAACCTGCATGATATTGAAAACCGTTTGATTGTTGCTGTTGGTCGATTACAGGACAACTACCCAACAACAGCAAAAGCATGGTTAAGCGCAAATACATTGGAAAAAGCATTCATTGTGGTTGGGCACTTTGTTGGTGATATTCGTGGTGATTGGCGCATCGATATTAAGGATAAAGAAACACTGAACGATTGGGCAGCTCAATATAAAAAGAAAGCGGCGTAGCAGCGCCAGCACTACTTAATAGAAGCTCCGCTAAGCGGGGCTTTTTTTATGTAGATTGTTCGAGAGTTGACCTTGTTAATTTTAAAGATAATTGGTCAGGTTCCTATTTCATCGGTTTTACCTTGGTACGCTTACATCATCAACACGACAATACACAAACGAAAAGGTAATACTATGTTTTTAGCTGAACACTATGTAAATAAAAAAACTGCTGCCGAGCCGCAAAATCCTGATGTAAAAATCGACTTGGATAATGTTATCCCAAGTGCGGTAGTCCGAGTTCTTGAAGGTGTAGATGGTGAGCTTATTCACGCTTACACCGTGCCAATTTTTAAAGAGCAGGATGCCGACTCTGTTGTTAATCTAGCGGCTCAGCTGATTGAGCTCTATACACCAGCGCTATTTTTACAGTTTGACGCTCAAAAGGGCGGTATAGACTCAGTTATCCGCAAGCAGGTTATAGAGAACCCAACAATGGAAGCTTACTTTGGTAGTGATGATGAAAAGTACGCGGTCGAAGTCATCTTAACCGACATTCATCAATACCATTACTTTCGTCAAGATGATGATGCCAGCACGGAAGCGCCAGCTGATATGTCATTAAAAGACATACAGCAGACTATCAACTGTGCGTGTATGGACTTCACTAAGCTTAAGAATAAAAACTTGTCTGAGCTGTACTTCAATCAGGCGCTTTATATTTACTTTAGCAACATTGACAATATTGGTGGTGAAGATTTCGTTACCGAAGAGGAAGCGATTGAAATACTGGAGTCCATGGAAGATGGATCGAATGATTATGGAAAGCTAACGCCACATCAACCGTATGAGGATTGGGTGGCTGGCTATATGTGGGGTGAGATTGAAAATACAGCGGATGTGTTTAAGCAGCTTGTGATTCGATAATCAGTAGAAAGGCTTCATTACTAACGGCGCTTATTAGCGCCGTTTTTTGTGGCTGGTCATTGTTAAAGTTGAAATTATCTTGATGACTTTCCGTTATGCTCCTTTTGGCTCGGTAGCATACCTCTTGCAATCAACAACAACTGTAAACAAGAGGTCACTATGTCCACACAACTTGCATTGGATGAAAACCAGCGGCCATCAGCTCATACGATGGTTCAAACATTAAAACACGACAACCAGGATTTTGAGTGGTATCCAACCACCGATGAAATCATTGATTGTATTAAATCTGCCCTTAAGGAAGATGACCGAGACTTTAACGGCTCTGTCCTTGATGTTGGTGCTGGCGATGGTCGGGTGCTCGATGCTTTGACGAGCAATACTAAGTTGGCCATTGAAAAGTCACAAGCACTGGTTCAACAACAACCCAAAGATGTGATAACGATTGGCACAGAATTTATGAGTCAAAGCCTGATTGATAAAGGTAATATCGATTTGACCTTCTGTAACCCGCCTTACAAAGAGTTTGTGGATTGGTCTGAGAAAATCATCCGTGAATCTCGCTCAGAAACCGTCATCCTGGTTATCCCTAAGCGCTGGAAAGAAAAGTCTCGCATAGTTGAAGCGATTCGATTGCGTGAAGCAACGTATAAGGTTATCGGTAAATTTGACTTCTCAGAAGGGGACAGAAAAGCCAGAGCGACGGTTGAAGTTTTAAAAATTAATATGTTGGGTGAAGACATGCAATTCCGTCATCATCGTTTTCGCTCTGAAAAGTTAAAAGTCGATCCGTTTGAGCTTTTCTTCCGTGAGTCGTTTAAGTTCTCCAGTGAGGAGAGCGAATCCGACAAATACGCAAAAGCCATGGATAAAGACGATATTAACAATAAAGCTCAACATGAAGTGGCGAAAGGTCGAAACTACGTTGATGTACTTGAGGAGCATTATCATGCCGAGCTCAGCCGCATTTATGACCTGTATTCGGCGCTGACTGACGTGGACACTCAGGTGTTAAAAGAGGTCGGGATTGATGCGGAGAAAGTGAGTGATTCACTTAAGCATCGCGTTAAATCACTCAAGTCGAGTTACTGGGCAGCCTTTTTTGTTAACTTTGACAAAATTACCGAGCGTTTAACGGTGAAAACCCGCTCTGATTTACTTAGCATACTTAACCTTCGTGCTGATGTTATCGATTTTTCAGCGGCCAATGCGCACGCTATTGCCTCCTGGGTTATTAAGAACGCGAACAGCTACTTTGATACGCAGCTTGATAGCTACATGCGCTCGATGATCAATTCTGATAATTTCAAGCTGTATAAGTCGAACCAAAAAACATTTGGCGATGACAAATGGCGCTACATGAGTCGTTTTGACCTCCGTGAACACGCAAGTCACTTTAAATTTGATTACCGAGTGGTTCTGACAAGCTTTGGTGGAATGCAAACGGCCTATATCATAGGACAACCTGATCGCATTGAAGAGCGATTAGCTGAGTTTATTAATGACACCTTATCGATTGCATCAACGCTTGGCTTTGACACCTCAAGAACGGGGCGAGTTAGCAGCCATTTTGATAGAAGCTGGGAGGCGGGGCAAAAGCGGACGTTTTACTATTACAATCATACCGAGCAAGATTGGTTGCCACTATTTGACATTAAGGCGTTTATGAATGGGAATGCGCATATCCGTTTCGCGCCAAAACTTATTTTAGCGCTTAATGTCGCCATGGGTCGAATTAACGGCTGGGTTAAAACGAAAGAAGAAGCGGCTGAAGAGTTGGACGCCAACATTAAAGATGTGGCGGAGCACTTTAGCGGCACAACAAAAATTGGCGTTAGCGACTTACCTGCTATTGGGTGCTCGCAAAGTCACTGAATGTTATTGATTAGCGCGTGGGGCTATCTCTACGCGCATTTACCTTTCATGTTAACTGGAGTTTTATTATGAAAAAAACACTTATTATTGCAAGCTTAACGGTTGGGTTGGCTTTTTCTGCAGTGGCCAAACAGCAGGAACAAGGTGATTCAGAATTTTACGATTTGAGACTCACAGTATCTGAGCAGTCAAAAAAAGGGGACACCTGGCAAAGCATAGACGGCGCTAGAATTGGATGTGGCAAAGCGTTTGAGGGGGAAATTAGGTACTCTTTCAACGGTGACAAAGAGAAAACTCAAACATTGGCGTGCAGTTCATTTTCACAATCAAGCGAGGCTTACCGCGAAGACGGCAAATACTTTGATAAAAGTTACGTATTTATTCCGAAAGATGAGCGAACGTTAATCACAGGCTCTGAGGTGATTCATGTGTTTTATGAATCATCGGAATGCGGAACGATGCAATTTGAGGTTCCCTGGCTTGCAAGGGGGGAAGTTAACATGCAGAAGGAAAACAGTGACGGTAGCTGTTCACTCGCACTAAATCTTACGCCCACTCAATCTTAATGCTCACCCGATGTATAACAAGACTAAAAGCCTGTCGTTCGACGGGCTTTTTACTGTCTAATTGGTTTTGTTGTTAAACTTAAAGAAACTTTGTCGGGTTTTCATTTTCACGGTTTTCGGTGAGTATAGTCACAGTGTCAGCATAACTGATTAACAACAGGAGATAATGTTATGGCACGCGAAATGACCCCAGAGGAAGTTGTAGAACGACTATGTGAAGAAAACGGTATACGCCAATCCTCAGAGGAAGTAAGCGTATCATGCGACTTTACCGAGCGTCGGCGAGGTAGAGAATCAAAGCTTGATTTTGAAAACATAGTTAACGAAGCGGAAGGCGGTAGTGACGACCTTCATGAGTACGTTCACTAATATGTCCGCTGTGTTGGATTCAAAAAACACCCCTGTTAATTCAGGGGTTTCATCGTTGGTTTTCGGACATAATCTAGTACCCCTTGATTGCGATGAGATTATCCATGAATTTAAAGAGTGCTTTGAGCGAGCGCTTCTACATGGACAAGTTGAATTTACTCATAGCGCTATTAAGGAGCAGTTTTGCCACAGTTGCTGTCATATACTGGCCGAGCATCTGCTGTACGTACTTCATGACTGTGACGCTTTTTCAGTGTCGATTATTCAAATACGCAAGCAAACAACGATACATAGCTGCATAGAGTGCATCTATAAAGACAGCGCCTTTTATGTTGATGCTTCAGGCGTTTATCGTGACATCGAATGCGTTTGGTCTCGATACGTTAAAGGCTCCATTTCTGAGGCCTATATTGAGCATCACAGAGGAGAAGCAGTCATTGACGATGGTGACACACACGCGGTGCGCAAACTATCTGAATTAACACCATTCTGGACGCTCATCTGCGAACAGGCAGATTCTGAAGGAGCCTTTTCAGGCGATATGGAGCATAACAGTTTAAACCTGATCACCTCTGAGTTGTTGCGGAGCAAATAACTTATGGCTATTTCCCACATCACCTTTCAATACAACGATAACCAGACGAAAACCTCTTATGAAGCAACGGTTTTAAAGTCGCTCTTTTGTGAGCAGGTAGAAATTAACGATTTGCAGCACTCAAAAATCGATATTCCAGAGCAAAAGTCGTGTCAGTGTTTTGACAACGTATTGCGCACTATGCTTCGTAACAGCGACTCTAGCAAGACGCTAAAACTCTGCCTGGGTCTCCAGCAAGACCTTAACGATAACGCACAAATTGTTGAGCACTGCTGGCTTGAAGTGGATGGGCAACAATATGATTCATCCGATGAGCGTAAGAACTCACGTTATTTCCTTTTTTGCTCATTAACACTGGGGGAAATTGGTAGCATCATGGGTTCTTTCGATCTTGAGTATACGCCTAACATTGTCACGCTTATGGCGTTACAAAATCGCTTTCAGTCCCACCCGCCTGGATTGTTAAACTTAAAGATAATTGACTGACTCTCTATTAGGCCTCGCTTAACGCTTTACTATTAATACCGTTCACAACGCAACAATTAAGTATTAAGCGAGGCACCTTATGACACTACTAGCTGATATTTTAAGTCAGAAAGACTTACTTTCCGATGTTGATATACCCAGCATGTCTGAGCAAATAACGGAGTCGGTTGACGACTCAAAAGACGCTCCCTATATGACCGACCAGGAGGCAAAAACTCAAAAAGCGGTCAATGCGGTAGCTATGTTATTTAAAGATAAGCCGCTGAAAAGTGAATCCGAAGAAAAGGCGGCGAAGGTGCTGCAAAGCTATTTGGGTCAGCTTCAATGCCTGGCATGGAACCGTCGATACAGTGATGAGCTGAAAAATCAAACCAGCGACCTGCTATCAAAGGTGCAAACGCGCCTTATCAACTATACAAAGCGCAAGCTCATTCGCGATCCAGAAACATCATTACTGTGTCGTTATGCGATTGCAGGTCAATACTTCCCTGAGTGCAATCAAACCAAGCTGTTTGAGGAAATTCACAAACGTGGCTACCTCATGAAATCGGTGAGTGATGACGGTAAAGTGCAGTTTTATTTAAAAGGCCTAGCGTGCAAAGTCGGCGATAACGTATTTATGCCAGACTCAATGGGACGTGAGTACCGACAATATGTGCGGGTGACAGTTGAGCAGGCGTTTGCCGTAAATTCACCAACAGGAGTTCAGTACAAGGTCGATAGCGCTCCGTTCATTGCTTCCGTGCCTGAGTTTAACCCCGACGAGTATCATCTGACTCACTTTGGTGACGGTAAAGGTGCGGCGCGACGCTTCCCGGTACAATGGCAAAAAGCTTACTTATTGCTGATAAAGCTGGGTTGCATTTAATCAGCTATCACAACCTGACTTTGAAAACGCTTAAGCGGTGCATTTTATGCGCCGCTTTCAATGCTGTTAACGGTAAACGTATTTTGCCGAGTTTCCATTGAGACGCACTTTGTTTGATATGGTTTAAGAGTGTTTTAATTCATAGCTATGGAGTTAGATATGCCTAAATCAAAGCGCAACTGGAGCCCTTGCAGGGAGTGTGGGAATAATCACAAAAACCCGCAATCGTCTGGTATTTGTGAATCATGTGGCAAAAAAGAGCGGGCTGCGAGGATTGAGCGTGAAGAGCGTCATGCGAGAGAGCGTGATTGTGAGCATGGGTATTTTCGTGAATCCTGCCCGCATTGCGAACTCGAAGAGGCTTACGAAGAGAACGCCAAACTACGCGGGCAAACTTCGGAGCTAGAGCAGGCTTTATTACAGGCAAAATCTGTTGCTATCAGAGAGTTTACCGAGTCACTTCTTAATAGCTGTCGTTTTTCCGAAAAAGATGCAGAGTACATTGCCCTTAAGTCCCTCGACTTTTTAGAGGTCAGCAAGGTGCGCCAAGATGAAAGCTAGCTTGCTAAAACCGTGGGCATGTTAATTTTGAAGATAATTTGTCGAGTTCCTAAAACAGTGTTTTTTGTTGGATATAGTGATCATACACAACACAGAAAAAGCAGTAAGGAACACACGTTATGATTACTACTTCTAAAGACAATAAGAGCGTGACAGCATACCGAAAACAAGCGGAACGCCTTGCGAAAACAAGAGCCGCTACGTTGGTGTTTGATTTAGAATCAGGCGATGAAAACGGTAAAAACGCTGAAGCCGCAAAAGACCTGACTCCGCTTGAGGTATTCGACGCTGTGGAAAACTCGACACCTCTTAACTCCAACGTCTTTGAGGTGTCCGTTAACGGAAAAGGCTATAAGCTGGAGTGCTACTATCCGTTCTTAAATAACGATGAAGCGTTTGAGTTGCTTACCGATGTCAAAAACTCGGTTGAGTGTGCCTTGGTATCGCAGTATGAATCGCTTCAACCGGATAATGCGAAAGTCAGCATAGAAGACAAATTGACATTGCTTAACGAAGTCATTGCTCAGGAATACCTGTGCCTCTCTAAATTGCATTCTGATGACGAGTATTGGGGCTCTGAAGAGTATGTCGAGCAAATGAACCTAAACTCTCAGCGCATTGAGTCAGCATGGGGCTACCCCGTGTATGAAGATGATGGCTGGGAAGAGTACCTAAACAAAGCCACCGCTGAGGAAATATCTGAGTTTTTAATTAACAAGTGCAAAGAGAAGAAAGCGGAGATGAAAGTAGCCGGTTGAAGGCTGATTTGTTAATCCCAGTCCTTGTTTGCAACACTTTAATAAGAGCCCTCTAACCAATTACGTTGAAGGGTACTGATTACCGGAGTTATTATGTATTTAATTAAGAAGCCAGCACCTCCAGAATTGCCGCCTATCCCTACAGTGGTGGCAGGTCAGCAGTCACAGCTGCCTATGCAGCTTGAATCCCAGTTTCCGATTGGTGGCAACCCAAACTCAGTTCACCGGGTGATTTTCATTGATTTTGAAACCACTGGCTTAGACACCGTAAACGACATTGCGATTGAACTCGGCATGGTGGAGGCCTACGTTGATGTGCAGACTGGCGAAATTTATCAGGTGCGCAGAGCATACAGCGCACTTAACGACCCCGGTGTGCCATTAGATCCGGTTGTAAAAGAAGTTACTGGGATAACTGATGAGGAGCTTGCTGGCCAATCTTTTGATCTGGAAGAGATTGAAAGCTTTATAACCTTAAACGGCACTCATAATCCAATTATGGCGGCGCATAATGCAGACTATGATGAAGCGTTTTTCAATCGGCTACTACCGTCTTTGTCAGACTTGCCCTGGGTGTGCACAGTGAATGACATGCACTGGCCAGAAGGCGAAGAGCCACTATCGCGAAAGCAGGAAGTGATTCTTCTCCAGTCCGGCTACCGGTATAATGCTCACCGCGCACTGGAAGATTGCTTAGCATTGGTTTGGATGTGTTACCTGTACGCGGACATTTTTAAACACGCATTGTCACTATCCAAAGAAAGCCGGTATGAAGTCTTTGCTGTTCAATTTCCCTTTGATTGCAAAGATTGGCTAAAACGTCCGGATGTTAATTTTCGCTGGGATCCAACGGCTAAGGTCTGGTCGAAGAAAGTTAAAGGTGACTCTGCATTGGTTGATACACAAGAGCAGCTTGCTGATTTGTATGATTCGGCTGGCGCATCGCCGGAATTAATGGTGACGAAGACGTTAAAAACGCCGGTCGCCAGTCCTAATTTGATTCGAAAAGGAGCTGCCTGATGAGTAATGATAATACCCTTAAGCATAAGATAGTTCATTTATCTAACGGAACCAGTGTTATTGCGTGTACGGGTATCACATTATCGACAGATAACACCATTTCAAAACGGGTGAGCGACCTAAGTTGGTGTTTCATTAACCCAAAGGCGACCGGGAAGGGACGCCAAAGCAAGGCGTTTAAGTTAGGCTCGAATGAGAAAAGCTTGAAAGCAATTCAGGCTTATATTGAGGAGCTGGGGTACTCAGTTCCGGAAGCATTTGGTGTGGTACGCCCAACGAGCTTAACCAATCTAACCGTCAAGAAGCGGACTATTTATGTTCGGGTTAACACTCCCACAGGACAGATTGCCTTTTCGTTTCAATATAAAGTCAATGATCCAGTGAGCTATCATGATGCGATGGATAATGCGTTGGCACTAAGGGATCACTTAATTGATTCTCGCAAAGAGCGCCAGCAACTGTTGGCACGAATTGATGAGCTTGAGCCGGTTGTCAGGCTTTTAAGGACGTGAACGGGGGAGATTATGCTGGGGCAATAATCATCGGAATCCCGTTCAAATGATACTTGGTAGCTCCTCAATGAAAGGGCCAGCTTCCTTAATACTAAACTGGCCCCTTTATTTTAAAGTAAACATGCCGCAATGATAGCGCCTACAATGACATTGCCTATGACAAAACCAGGAGCTTTGCCTCTATGGTGTAAAAACTCCTGCTCTTCACAGTGAACATAATACGCCCCAGTGTCGTCTTTGGGGTTGTTAACGTGACTGTAACTCAGTTCACGCCATGTTTTTACATACCATGCATTTATTGCCACCAAAGCCACCACCAGGGTGAGCCCAACAATCATTGAAGTAGTCATAACATCTCCTTATTTTGATTAATGACTACCTTGAACATATATTATTTTTTTCGATGCCAGCCGAAATTATTAAAATTTTTTTGTTAGAGTTGAAGAAACTTTGTCGAGTTTTCATTTTAGCCGTTTTTGCCTGCCACAATACCCTCAACACTTAAGCAAAACACAACAACAAGTGAAGAGGCCGCTATGTCTACAGCGATTCAATTAAAGCAAAAAGAAAAAATCGAAATGGAGCTTATTGATATAAGCGATAAAGCCATTCGTGTATCAAGCGCATCCACCAGCTTTGTGGATGTTTACCCGCTGCAAATCAGTTATGAGGACACGATGGAGCGCTACAAGGCGCTTTTAAAGCTCGCCCGAGAAATGGGTGCCAAGGTTGTGTATCGATACAAAAGCAGCACCAACATACAATCGCTGAAAGAGAGCATTCTTTCCGATTTAGCGCTTTATCAGGACCATTACGACTTATTAAAGCGTCGCTGGAAAGACAAAGCGCACAACATGCATGTGGGCTTTGCTGATGACGACGAATACAACGCGCTGAGCAACGTAAGAAACGTAATGTGGTCGCTGACCAATACCAACACCCCAATTGGCGAGCTTATAAGATTCAGCCGTCGTGTTAATGACGCGACTCACGCAATCCACTCTTCTAATGGCCATTGCACGATTTACGTGTAATGGCGTGTTAAATCCAACTTAAAAACGGTGACTATTATGGCGCACGACATTAAGCCAAACACAAAATACGGATTAGCGACGGTCCGCTTTGCTCTGACAGAAACCAATGGCGATGCAATTGCGGATGGGCTAAGCAATTTACTTCTTCCTGAAATCGGGGAAGGCTTCATCGCCGATTATATGTTCACAGGAACGGACCGCCCCGTTCTGGTTGAAAGCTCTTCAGAGGCAGAGGAGGGGGAGCTGTTCAATAATGAAGCGGAGCCTGTGCAATATGGCAAGCAGGTATTGATTGTTGAAATAACCCAAAACGGCTCAGATGTCGCCGTATTTCTTAACGGGGAATACGTTATCTCGGCCGACCCCGGATGCGGGGACTCTCCGGAATCTGTGTACCAGGTAGCTAAGTCATTAGCCAGCATTCACAAGGTGTGCATACAACACATAGAGCACGCACCGGATGATAACGAGTGGCAATGGAGTGAGATCGAAAAGCATCTGCATGATATGCATGTATTAGAATCACCTGTTGATGTCAACTCTGAAGACGTTTACGCAGTGTGTGTTGAAGACCCCAACTATGAAGAAAGCTGGCATGTTGTTAAATCGCGCACGAAGCTATCGGCTCTCAATGAGGATAAGTTAAGAAGCGTCCTTAGTGAGCGGTTATGTATTGGCCAAGAGGATCGAGTATATGTTGGTTGCTTGCCAGCGATGCCGGTCCTTAATTTGGATGGAAAGGACGGAGGTGCACAATGAACCAGGAAACAGCGCCAGTAGATTTTGATAGTAACCGCTATTTGCAGGACCTTAAAGCGCAAGCAATTGCTGCCGCCGAATCACACTTTGATGCCGTGGCAATTGAATGCCAAAAGAATGTGCTGTTAATGAAAAAGAAAACCAGCACTTTCACAAATAAGCCGTTTTTTACCATCAAGGTGAACTATCACGACATCGGATTTCATGACGGTCATTACGACATAGCATTTGATGAGGCAGTCGATAACTTTCGGGCCCGAGTGAAAGATTCCTGTTTTAGCGTACACAACGACACCCCGCTTAATTAGGCGGGGAGTAAGAAACATCAAAAGTAAGGTTTTATCATGGAAAACATCACAGAGAATGTCAGAGAAAGCGTCATCATGAACTCAGTACGGGTCACTCAGATTCGCCCGGACAACTGCATGGTGAACAAGATCACGGTTTACTTTGTTTATGACAGAGGGGATAGCGTCAGCGATATTGATGGAAAACACTATGGTCCCGGATACCGTGTCATCGTCTCTCCGGAGCGCTCTACTAATAAGCACTCCAGTGAACCTGGTAAGGTTAAACGTAAAGGCTCATGTGCACCAATGACGCACACCGTTTACGAATCCGGCCGCTACTTTGACCGGACCTTTAATGCCAATCTGGATAGCGCGGATACACTGCGAGCTCAACGCTTATTACTGGAAAAACTGACCAAAGAGGGCGGTTTAGAGCCGTTGTGCCAGCACAATAAACGAACAGCAGCTTAAGCGGCAGAGGTTAGGTATGACAACGTTAAATGAAGAAGAACTGAATCGCATATCAGAGCAGCTGATACAGCATTTTGAAGCTACCGACTCGGAAAATTACAACGAGTGGCACTTTAGCTGTAATAACGGGCGTGACTACTATCTGTTGTTAGGCATAAAGCAGGGCATTCGACCGGTTGAGAAACTTGAGTTAGCGGACCGAAAAATTGAGACGTTAACAAAAGAGAATAAGTTGCTTCGCCGGCAGCTAAAAGCCTATGACTCCGATTTAGAAAAAGAAATCGAACAACGTGACAATTATCACGAATGGGCTGACAAGCTCGCTCATGCTATCAGCGCAATCACCGGCGCTGACATTGGGGAGCATTCAAGTGGGAATAACCCATGGATAGCAGCACTTGAGGAGGCTGAAATTTACCAAGCACAAAATGACAAGTAACACCTGAATGTTAAAGTTGACGATAATTTATTGAGTTAACAATGTCAGGGTTTCAGCTTGGTAGAATTCAGTCATAAAACACACGCAAATAAGTGGTAAAACATGACATTTGATGAATTATCTGATGAAGCCCAAGCGACAGCAAAAATGATGATTGAGCATTGCATTAATCACGGTTTATGTATGGGAATGGATGAAGGCTTTGATAACTTCGACCAAAGCGTAAAACATCAATTCCGTATTGAGCTGGAAAGTTTTGTGGCAGCTAACAGCGATTAAGGAGTGAAGATGACTCGGTACGTATTGCAAGAAGATGATTGCGCTCCAGACTCTCTTGAATATTTTGAGGCGCAAATGCAGGAGAAGCTAGGCCTGAATATCGCAGAGTTTAAAGCAAAGGCGGAGCATTCGGTGAAAGATGATTGCGATATGTGGGTGTTTAACGGGTATCGCCTGGAGATAGCTCCAGATCACCCTTGGTACACGTTGGCAGAATGCCTAAGTTAATTCTTAACCTTAAAGGATGGGTGCACTATGAATAAAAAAGTAGATTCACTATTGGAAAAGCTAAAGGAGATGCCTCAGTTTGTAGAGGTATCAGGTTTACAAAATGAAAAGAATGGCTTGCTAAATGTCATGAGTGGCCTTTATGTAAAAGAAGAAGTCAATATAGTTGCAAAAGGGGAGCGCTCGAAAGGTGGCATTGGAATGATTAATCACCTTACAGGTGGTGAAGAGATTGAACAAAAACCAACCGGCTGTCTTATCCTTTCAGGGGAGTATTCCAGCTCATGTGGAAACTTTAGACGTGAATTTAAGTTATCTCTTGATGACAGCAGGAAATACGTTAAAGCAATGCAAGCGCAAGCAAGTCAGCTTGTGAAGGAAAATGGACAATGAATAGCATTCCCAATTTGACACAGGGCGACATTGAGCATGATGTAAGCATAGTTAACATGGCTCCGCCAGGTGCGACGCATTATGCGATGTTGCAGTACGATATGATTGAGGTTTACATCAAAAATGATGACGGCGACATCCACACGTTAGACGAAAGTGGCACTGAGTGGGTGTACCGGGATGACATTGACCTGAACGGCTTCTTGTTCATCCGTGACTTGAGTGACATTCGAGCCAAGCTGGCGCTTTACTGTCGTGTTGAAAGCCTTAAGCAGCCGTCAATGACTTCTGTTAAAGACCGCCTGCCTGATTGCCGGCATGAGGACACATCAACCAATACAATGATTAGTGACACTGTGCTGGTACACGATGAAGCTGACCCATTAAGCGTCGGCTTTGGACATTTAACTGAGCAGGGTAATTGGGTGGTTTACTCTGGAGAGCATGACTTTATGAACGTGCTCAATGTAACGCACTGGATGACAATTCCAAAAGCAGGGGAGGGCAACTCATGAGTGAAGAGATAAGCGAGGGAAAAGCAAAAAAAGAAGTGAATAAACTCTTTTTAGTAATTTGGCTACTTGCCGCCATCGGTGCGGCTGCTCTTATATATGCTGGTACCGACGAGAACCAAGGGTATAAATCGCCTTCACTAAAAGGCTTGCATGAAGCTCCTAAAGTGTTGTCAGCGATTACAGAAGCCGTGCGCCTTTATGCCTCTAAGCGTAATGATGACGATGCAGCTTCAGAGTTCCCTGTCACTAAAGCTATGTTATACGCTGCTAGTTATGGCGTATTCATGCCTGCAACAAAAAAGGAACTAATGGCAATTACAAACTGCAATAATCTGGCGGGTATAGTTGCCAAGTCAACAGCAAAAAATGAAGTCAGTTATAGGCTCGACAAAGAGGTTTGCAAAAAAGCACCCGGTACTGAAGACTTCGCTTCCATTGAGTTATCGGATGATGGCTCTGATTTATTAATCAAATTGAAGACTCCATTTGAACAATAACACTATTAATGAAGCGTTTAGAATGCCGGTCAAACTGGATCGGTGACAAAGTTACACAGTCAGGAGAAATTGAACGATGACGAAGGAAAAGAAATTGAACTGGGCTATGGGTGTATCGCTCATTATTTTTGGTGTTGTTGTTATCTGGTTACTTTACAGCCCAAAACAAACGCAGGAATCCTCATTAGCAACGTCGGAAGCGTCATTAAAAGAGCTCTATGAGGCGCCTTCTTTATTAACAGATTTAATAGATTCTCTCTATTACTACAAAAAACTAAATGGGACGACTGACAGCTATTATACAGAGAAGCTCACAAAAGAAGATAAAGTGAGCACTCCTTCCCATTCAGAAGACGCTTTGATGCCGGTATCACTTGCGCAGCTATCAAACAAGGGTTTTCTCTCAAGTCACACAGCTGAAGAAATAAAGGTTTTAACTCACTGCGATAATCTGGCCGGCATTACAGCAGATTTATCTGAAGATAATTCTATTGATTTCATGATCGACAAAGAGGTTTGCAGCAATCCACCGGGCACCGAAAATGATGACGCAATCGTATTATCAGATGACGGCTCACGCTTGTCGATAACTTTAGGTGAGTCGCATGAGTAATAGTTTTATTGAGGGTACACTTAAAGTCTTAGTTAAGTTTGACAGGTGGCCAAGCTACACAAAGTTTTTGGTGCTTTCTAACTTATGCTTAATACCGGTGGCAGGCTGGATAGCATCAACAGGGGTTGAGGTTGTCGGATTGAAAGCTACCCTCGGTAACATTCTATACATTTTAATGGGCGTACTGACAATGACAGAGGCTATCGCGATGCAAGTCAAAAGGCACCAGGTTGCTTTTATTTTGCTTTCTGCAATGGCCGTGACATCGGCGTGGGTTATTCCTTCGCAGTTATTTATTTGAAAGGTAAACGGTATAATTTACATTAAACAGGTAAAAGTATGAAAAAAGAAATGAAGCAGGCGCTTATTTTTACCGCCTTATTTGTAGGTGGAATTGCTGCCTGGATTTTCGCAGCAGATAAACTAAAAAGCCCAACTTTGGGCGGGATATATAGTCAGGATGCCTACCTCGAATCAATCATCTATGCCGCAAAAGCGCATGAAATTAATTCGGGTCAACCGCTTGAGGAAACAACGCTGGCAGAGCTTATCAATGATGAATTTCAGCAAGGGGTGTCACTGCTTTTGCCGGGTGACATTTATCGGGAGGCGACTCGCTGTGATGACCTCAGTGCAATCACTATTCGCCGTAACCATGACCAGGAAGGCATAACAATTAACATTGATCCGAGCCACTGTGATGTTGGAGCTGATAAGGAAGCACCTTTGCTTGATAAGAGTACGGCTTCATTAACAACTGACCACCGTAAGATCATCATTAACACAGGGATGCCAGCTAAAAGCTCAACTAAAAAAGACAATAAAGGAGCCCAGTAACTCTAACTTATAGGGTAGCTTTAAGCTGCCTTTTTCTGTTTTGTTAGTGTTAGCGATAATTTACCGAGTTTTCTTTATTGGTATACCTGGTTGATACATTAGACCTATCAACACAACGCAAACGGATAGGTCTTATTATGAACTTAGAGCAATTACTGACCCTTTGGGAAAACCCATTCCCGCTCGCAATATCTATTGACGGCGAAACCGATGTTAACCTAAGCGCAGAGCCTGTTGAAATTCTTGATGATTACGGCGAGTCTCTGCACGTAAAGTTTTCTGACGGACTGGAACGGGATGTCGCATTTCTTGCGCCAGCCAGAACGAAACAGGTACAGGCAGCGCTTCTGGCCAATCACTCCAACAGTAATTTGTCGGGTAAAAGTTTTGTTGGTAAGGTGCGGGTGAAAGATGGTGACTTTGAGCGCACAGAGCTTCGCCTGGTTAAAGCTGAAGACAGTTCAGCTGCGACTCGATTGATGCTTATTGGTGAAGCGCACAACCCTGAGTGCGACACAATCACAATTAGTGATCACTCATTAAACGATGACGGTCGCATTATTATTGCATTTGATGTCAATGAAATTAGCGATCATGAGGCCGCATTTTTACGAGCCATCGGCGTGTAACTTTAACTGGAGTTGTGAATTATGGATTTTGACTTAGACAACATTGATTTTGATAAAGCGGAAAAAGCCGTTGATGAGCGCATGGAAGAGCTTGATAACGAAGAGGCACTGGAAGCTGATAATGATTGTGGTGACGGCTGTACGATATAGACTCTCACTACTAATAGAAACAAGCGCCGCTCAATGCGGCGTTTTTTATTGCGCGGTTGTTCGCATAATAAAAGCTACCAGCTCATCTTTTCGCATAATAGGCGCAACCGTATAGGCGGCGCACTACATAAACAAAGATTGTAATACAACCAAAGTCCAGCCAACCACAACGAAGACTAATGCCAGCCGGCTTTTCAGAATGAAATCGACAATATCGTTAACAAAGGACTCTATCCCTGCCTTGAGCTTCTGTGCTTTCATCATTCCCACTTTATTCAATTTGGCTTATAGGGTGAGTATGAAATACTCGGTCAGGCACAGCAAGTCACTTATCGTTACTCGACAGAAAAAAGGCAACTTTAACAATGTTGCGTAGTGCTTATTATGCGAATTTAGCAGCTATTGTGCGAACACTATCTAGGTACCTAGCTACCTATGTTCGGAGCTGAGCTCCCTATATAAGAAATACCTGGCGCTAATGTTAATCTTAACGATAAATAGACGGCTTTCTGTTGTTACCTTTTCGGGTTGTTACTCTGACTGCATACAGTATTGAAACAACCAACGGAGAAATATTATGTCTATTTACTGCCAGGCGTGTGGGACGTTAATCGACAAAAATACCAATCGAGTAGCCAGAGCCTTTATTGAGGTTGGCGAATATAGCGCTGCGAGCGATAGATTTGATGTCGAAGGGGAAGGCGATTTGATCACTTGTCCGAAGTGTGAGCATGTGAATATTGACTCATTCATAACTCAAGAAGACCTGAACACTCTCAGTGAAGATGCGTTATATGGCACTGTGGAGAGTGAGTCGTCAGACAAAGAAAACCATCCAGAGCTTAGGGCATTATACGCCTGGCTTGAAGATAACGTCGCTTCCGGCTCTGATTTAACGTTTGATAACGAAGGCTTAGTCACTTCCGAGAAAGTGCTTAAAGCACTCCCTCGACTGTCATAGCAACGAATAAAAGGACTGCCACCAAAGCCCCGCATTTGGAGTATATAGTGAAAACTGTGTATAACTGCGAGTGAGTGAGTGCGAGCCCAGTTAATGCTGGGCTTTTTATTGCGACGAGAATGTACATAGTGTGTACATTCAGTATGTACATTCTAATCTGG